>ENA-ORUW01000021-ORUW01000021.1-human-gut-metagenome-genome-assembly--contig:-NODE-21-length-216953-cov-6.057552_pt1 | contig 216953 bp, 210 predicted proteins | sample MGYA00242088_ERZ509227 | MGnify/ENA primary metagenome ERZ509227 (study PRJEB26280, sample SAMEA2338816) | human gut metagenome | biome: human gut; feature: human-associated habitat; material: faeces... | reverse complement strand
CCACCAGCAATAACAACTGAATATTTCTTTTCCATTTTCTTTTTCTCCTCTGTTTCATGGATTAATAAGTTTTAGAAACCCTCTATGCATTCAATATAAATAACATTCGCGCTAAATATATATTTATATTCCATGACCCCCAAGAGAGTTAATTTATTTTTTGCTGCACTAAGATCTTAATGTACCTTTATTGTAATATAAATAATTTTTGATTCAACATCTTAAGCGTATTTAAAGAAGAGGTTCACATTTATATCCTTTGCACAAGATCTGTGCATAAGTACAGTAAATATTAATAAAAAACCCTTAAAATTAAACTTCAAGGGTTCTCAAACTTAAAATTGTGCAGAAATATTTTACTCATCTAAATTATCCAGATAATCTAGATATTTAAGAAATAAAATTTCTACTGTATTAAAATATGCTGAAGTCGTTTCATAGGTACGATTATTAAATCTTTTGTATTGATCTGTAATTACATACAAACTTTTATCAGCAAGCCGCGCTAGTGTATTATTATTTAGTTTAGTGATAGAAACAATATAAGTACCTTTATTTTTCAATGTTTTCATTGCCTCAATTGCCATTTCATTTTCACCAGATACAGAAATAAAAATCATTACATCCTGTTCTCCTAAACCATTAATAGTCATCTTTAATTCACTTTTACCATATAAGGTGACGAAAAATACTTTAGTTTGAAGAAAAACTCTTTTAATCATTTCGGCTACTGTATTTTGTGTCTCACCAGTTCCAAAGACAAAGAGCCTACGTGCGTGATGTATATGTTCAAAGAGGTCATCAAGATCGCTATCTTTAGTTAGTTCCATACTTTTTAGATAATTATTACAAATTTCATCAAGCATTCCATCATTCTTTACTTGAACCTGCTGACATTCTAATTTTAAACGCATCTTAAATTCACGAAATCCCTCAAAAGATATCTTTTGGCTAAATCTTGAAATTGTTGCCCGTGATATGTTACAACGTTTAGATAATTCATCAATAGATATTTCACAGCACTCTTTTTTATGGGCTAATATATATTTCCAAATCATTAAATCATTTTCATTTAAATCATCATAATACTGATTTACCAGTTCTTCTAATTGCATAGTTTTACCTCCTGCACCATCATTTTAACATATTGTTCAACCAAGCGATAAAGGAAATAATCAAATATTTGAACAATTAAATTTTTTAAACTAAAATAAGAAGATTTTTATAGACAGTATCGCTAAATAATGACATAATATTTAAGGTTAAAAAGGAGGACATGTATGTCTAATAAACGGATTATTCAAGTTGAGGATAAAGTCCCAGGAAAATTACTGATTCCATTATCATTACAACATATGTTTGCAATGTTTGGTGCCAGTGTTTTAGTACCTTTCTTATTTGGGATAAATCCAGCTATCGTCTTATTCATGAACGGTATTGGAACGTTATTATTTATTGTTATTACAAAAGGGAAAGCCCCTGCCTATCTAGGTTCTAGCTTCGCTTTTATTGCTCCAGCAAATATTGTCATTTCTAAATTTGGCTACCCTTATGCTTTGGGGGGATTCGTAGCAGTCGGATTTTGCGGCTGTTTATTAGCCTTAATTATTAAAAAATGTGGGACAAAATGGATCGATATTGTTTTACCACCAGCTGCAATGGGACCAGTAGTTGCATTAATTGGATTAGAATTAAGTGCTACTGCTGCAAATAATGCAGGCTTGATTGGTGATAATATTCAGATGGCCAATGTTTGGGTATTTTTAATTACTCTAGGAGTTGCAATTTTTGGAAATATTTGTTTTAGAAAATTTTTAAGTGTCATTCCAATTCTTATTGCAATTATCTGTGGATATATTGCAGCAATTTGTTTTGGATTAGTAGATTTTACAACTGTAGCAAATGCTCCACTATTTGCAATACCTAATTTCTCAACTCCAAAATTTGATATTAACGCTATCTTGATGATCTTACCAGTTCTTCTTGTAATTACTTCAGAACATATCGGTCATCAAATTGTTACAGGAAAAATAATCGGTAAAAACCTGTTAGAAGACCCTGGATTACATCGTTCTTTATTTGGTGATAATTTTTCAACTATGATTTCAGGATTTATCGGTTCTGTTCCAACAACTACATATGGTGAAAATATTGGGGTTATGGCTATCACCGGTGTATATAGTGTTCAAGTAATTGCAGGTGCAGCTGTTCTTTCTATTATTTGTTCATTCGTAGGACCCTTATCAGCACTAATTCAAACTATTCCTGGACCGGTTATTGGTGGAATCAGTTTCTTACTATATGGAATGATTGGTACTAGTGGATTAAGAATTTTAGTTGATCAAAAAGTTGATTACGCAACTAATAAAAACCTTATCTTAACTTCAGTTGTTTTTGTTACAGGATTAAGCAGTATTACGCTAAGCTTTGGTGGTGTCGAATTAACTGGAATGGTGCTAGCTTGTATTGTTGCTATGATTCTTTCACTAACTTTCTACTTATTAGATAAATTCAATTTGACTAATGATACTGCTGAGGAAAATAATTAATAATTTATTTAAAGGAACATCTCGATTTATATTTGAGATGCTCTTTTTTTGTTGTAATTATTTGCTATTTATATTGCGTTAAAGCATACTTTAAGATGTAAGATATAATTGATTTAGCTTTTAGCCTACAATAAATAGTGCTAAAATTAAATTATACAAGGACATAATATCATGGAGGTAATTATGGAAAAAGCAAAAGTTTATTATTGTGATATGCATACAGGAAGAATGAATCTTCCTGAAAAACTGAAGTTTTTAATGAAGAAAGCAGGTTTTGAAGAAATTGACTTTAAAAACAAATACACTGCTATCAAAGTACATTTCGGAGAACCCGGTAATTTAGCTTTTTTACGCCCAAATTACGCTAAAGCTGTTGCTGACTATGTAAAAGAATTGGGTGGAAAAGCTTTCGTAACTGATTGTAATACTCTATATGTGGGAGGAAGAAAAAATGCACTAGATCATTTAGACAGTGCTTATTCTAATGGCTACAATCCTTTCCAAACCGGAGTTCACACAATCATTGCTGATGGTTTAAAAGGAACAGATGAAGAAATCGTTCCAATCAATGGAGAATATGTTAAAGAAGCAAAAATTGGTCAAGCTATTATGGATGCTGATATTATCATTTCGTTAAATCACTTTAAAGGACACGAATTGACTGGATTTGGTGGTGCTTTGAAAAATTTAGGTATGGGATGTGGTTCCCGTGCTGGTAAAATGGAAATGCACAGTGCTGGCAAACCTGTCGTTGAGCAAGATAAGTGCATTGGCTGTGGACAATGTATTAAAATTTGTGCTCATAACGGGACAAGTATTACTGATCACAAAGCCTCTATCGATCATGATAAATGTGTTGGATGCGGTCGCTGTATTGGAGTCTGTCCTAAAGATGCAATCGTTGCCAGCATGGATGAAGCTAATGACATTTTAAACTATAAGATTGCTGAATATACTAAAGCAGTTGTGCAAGATCGGCCATGTTTTCATATTTCATTGGTTATTGATGTATCACCTTATTGTGATTGTCATAGTGAAAATGATATTGCCATCGTCCCTGATGTCGGAATGTTTGCCTCATTTGATCCCGTTGCTTTAGATATGGCTTGTGCTGATGCTGTTAATAAACAGCCTGCTATTGCAAATAGTTTGTTAGATAAACATGGTCATCATCATCATGATCACTTTACTGACGTATCACCTGAAACAAACTGGAAATCTTGTTTAGAACATGGTGAAAAAATTGGAATCGGAACTCGTGAATACGAACTCATTGAAATAAAATAGTAAAAAAGATCATTACGATCTTTTTTTAAATATCTCCATAACGATAGATAGGATACTCAGAATAACTAATTCCTCCAGTTTGAACATAACGGTTAATATTAACCAATTCATATGATTGCTCAGCGGTTATTATATTTACGATAACATTTATCTCACTACCATTAGATAAGTCTTTTGATAATTTTATCTTTTTTTGCTTATCTAAAGTTGTATTAGTTTGACCAATTTTTTCATAATTATTATTTTTAATTTTATTAATAATTATCTCTACTTTATTTGATAAAGTACCACTATAATCAATCTTTTCGTTTTCTAAATAACTATAATCTAATTTATAAATCATATTATTTCTAATCAATTTATAATTTTTATCACCTGGAATATAGATATAAATCAAGTGACTCAACAAGTTGTCTAAATGATGTTCTATTTCTGAATCCGCATTAATTTTTTCTCCTTTATCACCATTTTTAACCAAAATTTCAAAGTTAGCATAATTCACTAAAGGAATTGTTTCTGTTAAAACAAAAGTATAAGCATTTTCTTTAGTCATTGGATAAATACTCTGATTATTAAAAACATCAACAATACAGATATTTACTTGAGTTATATCTGTATAATTATTTAAAACGCATTTATAATTAATACTCATTGTCATTTTATCAAAGTCATAACTAATCACTTTAAATGTTGTATTTGAATAATCTATTATATTGTTATCGGTTATTGGAGTTGTACTATTATTAGGATAAAAAACTACCTCATTAGTTCCCTTTTTAACTAGTATTGCTAATGCAACACATAAACAAAGAGTACAAATAATAATAATTATCCAATCACGAATAATCTTTTTTTTATTTTCCTTTTGTAGATTCTCTAACACTAATGATGTTTGTTCATATATCTTATTGATTGAATCAGCTTCTGTTTCATCATCAAGATCTAATAATTGGGTAATACTTATTTCATAAAATTGACTTATTGTTATCATCATTTTCATGTCTGGTAAACTTAAATCACTTTCCCATTTAGACACTGTTTGCCTTGATACATTTAATTCACGGCCCAAAGCTTCTTGTGAAATCCCTTTTTCTTGCCTTAGGCTTAGTAGTTTTTTACCAATGCTCATAACCCATCCCTCCTATCTATATCATAGATATTTTGTCTTTTTTCGTCTATATCAATCCGTTAACATTTCGCCAATAATGTTAACATGAAAAAAACTGTAACTACATATTGATATAACTCCGCTAAAGTAGATAGGAACCGATTATTTATAATTAAAAGTGAATTTGAAATATCTCCCGTTTATTAGATATTAAGTATTAAATACCGAGGTATATTTCACTTTTTTATCTTAACTTTCTATAATTTGTTCAAACCATTCAATCTTATCAGCTTTTTTGTTTAAATACCCTAAAACTTTATAACTACTTAATCTTTCAATCATTATTCGATTATCTTGATGAAGGAGATTGTTACTATCAAAATTATTCATAATAAAACCAAGTACATTTAAATTTAACTGTTTAGCATATTGAGCCGTTAAAACCGCTCCATTAATACTACCCAAGCCTGATGATGTTACAATTATTAGCGGATAGTTAGCCAGTAACATCACATCACTAAGCATTATCAATTTATCATCGCGCAGTGGACAAATAATACCACCACTTCCTTCAATAACAACAAAATCATGCTTATTTTCTAAATCTGTCAAATCTGCTTTTATAGTATTTAAATCAACTGGTGTATTAGTCTTTTTTGCAGCTAGATGAGGCGCAAATGCTTCTTCATAAACAAAAGATACTTTACAGCTTTCATTTGGCAGACTTGCATACTGCTTAACAACTTCTAAATCACCTGGTATCAGTACATCATTTTCAACAACGGCACCACTTAAGGCCGCCTTATAATAACCAACCTTATACTGTGATTTCAAGGCTTTAACTATTCTTGCACTTACATATGTCTTTCCAACATCTGTCCCTGTTCCAGTAACAAACAAACCTTTAATCATGGCTTGGCTACCCTAAATCCCAATTGCTTAATGATTCTTTGATCTTCAGCAATAGTTATTCCCTGAGTTGTAAGCATATCTCCAGTGATAGCGCCATTAGCACCACTTTTAAATACATTTATTCCTTTATCATCAAAAAGCCCTCTACCACCAGCCATTCTAATCGTTGCATCAGGAAGAATAAAACGAAAAATGGCAAATATTCTTTCAACATCTTCTTTTGATAATGGTTTCAAATGTTCTAACGGTGTTCCTCTAATTGGATTAAGAACATTGATTGGAACCGACTTTATTCCTAAGTCTTTTAATTCAAAAGCTAGATCAAGTCGATCAAGCCATGATTCTCCCATTCCTACAATTCCGCCACTACAAACCTCCAAACCTGCTAATTTTGCAGCCTTAATTGTTTTGATTTTTTGCTCGTAACTATGAGTAGTACAAACATTATTAAAGTAGTTACGTGATGTTTCCAAATTATTATGATATCTTTTAACGCCTGTTTCTTTAAGTTTTTTTAACTCTTCAAAGTTTAATAGTCCTAGTGAAGCACATAAGGATATCGTTGTAGTATCATTAAGTTCTTGATATATTTTTAAAATTTTATTAAATTCTTGAACATTTAATTTCCGTCCGGATGTCACAATAGAAAAACGTTCGACACCTTGCTTTTGATTATGTAGGGCTATTGCTTTAATTTCACTAATTTTCAACAAATTATAAATATCAATTCCAGTTTGATAATAAACTGATTGAGCACAATATTTACAATTCTCACTACACCGCCCGCTTTTACCATTAATAATTGAACAAAGATCAAATGTACTACCACAATAGCTTCTTCTAATTAGTTCAGCCCCTTGCTTTAAAGTCCCTAGATCATAATCTATCAGCATCTTAGCTTCTGCTTTACTAATTTCATAACCAGCCATAATTTGTGCAATGAGCTTCTCTAACATTGTATTCTCCTCTTTTTAAAAATCTTTTCAAATCTAATTCCTGTCCCGACTGCTAAAAAACTTAAAAATAAGTCACCTGGTAAATCTAAAGGAAAACATGAGAGCAAAACTAGTTTCCAAGTTATTGGAGTTCCAGTATAGTAATTCAAAATGATATATTTATAGCCAAGTCCAATCATATAAGTGGCCAAAAGACCACTCAATACTGCCAAAACATATTTTTTTGCTGCTATTTCATTAGTTTTTTCACATATTATGCCTGTAACATACGCTCCTGCAATAAAACCAATTAAATAACCAAAACTAGGTCTAACAATATACGCTAAACCTCCACCGGCCGCAAATATTGGTAATCCTAGTAATCCAATTACAACATACAGTAATACTGCCAATGCTCCTAATTTTGAGCCTAATAAAATTCCAGCTAGCAAAACAAAGAAAAATTGTAATGTAAAATAATCCATGAAAGGTACCGGAATCTGTATAAATGCTCCGATTGTAATTAGAGCCGTAAAAATTGCACAATAGGTTATTTTCTTTGTTGTTAGTAACTTATTCTGCTCCATGGTTTCCTCCTATAATACTTACTTCACCCGCGGTTAATACCATTTCTGCACCATTGCTACTAACGACCAAATTACCTAAATCATTAATTTCACGAACTAAACCGGTAAACTGCTCCCCCTTTTGATTAAAAGTTATTTGCTTATGCAATACACATGAAGCCATGCGATATTCATTCAAAACCAATTTAAAATCCTCATCGATAATTGCAAATAGCTGATTTAAGATTTCTGCAATAAATTGATTACGATTAGCTTCTTGTAATCCTAGAGAAGTAGCTATGGAAGCTATTTCTAATGGAAAATTATCAGTTGATACATTAATTCCAATTCCAATAATAATTGCTTCGATCATTCCGCTTTCAAAATCACTAATTGCCTCACTTAAAATACCACAAACCTTCTTCCCACGATAATACAAATCATTAACCCACTTAATTGCTACTTCAATATCATATAGCTTTGCAATTGCTCGCCTAACCGCAACTGCTGTTTTAATTGTAATCATAGTTGCATTTTGTAGCGAATCTCCTGTTTTTAATAAAACACTCATATAAACCCCTTTTTGAGCCGGTGAATAAAAACTTCGTCCAAATCTACCACGTCCGGCGCTTTGTTCTTCAGACACAATTACACTATGATTTTTACCACCATTTATTGCTAATTTCTTCATTTGTGTATTGGTTGAATCGATTGTTTTATATGAAAAGATATCAATTTCTTCAGTTAAATAATATGCAATTCCTTGTTTTGATAAAACATCACTATTTTCTAATAATACATATCCTTTATTTGGCGTTGCTTCAATATTATATCCCTCTTCTTTTAATGTCTTTATCGCTTTCCAAATTGCCGCACGACTAACATGCAATTGGTTGGCTAACTCTTGTCCGGATATTACCTTACTACGATTTTCTTCAAGTAAAGCAATTACATTTTGTTTTACACTCATTGAATCACCTCGTTTTTAAGCATAGCAAACATTCACTAAATTGTAAACTAATTATTTAAAATTAGTTTACAATTAAAAAGACAACCTTAGTTGTCTACTTAGTCAATTCTATTACATCTTTAATCATGGTTATCCTAATCATTCTACTAATCGTCTTTCTTCCCATACTAACAATTAAAACCCAATCATCATCTAAATCAATGATTTTACCTTCTACACTATATGGGACATCAATCAAAAACATGGTTTCTTTTACAATCAATTCGCAATCACACTGCTTTAATCCTGCTAAAATATTCTTAATTCGATCTGTTTCCTTAATTTCTTTTTCAATATTTTTAACATCATTTTTCTTTAGTTTTTCAATCTCATATATTGCACAAATACTTATAACTAAAGCAATAATTGCAATAATAGTCGTCATTATAATTCCCCCTCGACCTTAAAGCCGCTAATACATGATAGATCAATTAGTTTGGTAACAGTTTCTTTTTTTATAAACGAACCTTTTTTTGTTCGATGATATTGCACTTTAACCCAATCATCATTGACATCAACAATTAGAACCTTTCCATCACTTGTAGATATATCTAACAAATAGGCATCTCGTGTGCACTCCAGCGTACAAGTTTTTCCGATCAAATATTGTAAAAGATGTAGGTCTTTAGTTTTATTATTACTAACTATTTCAATCTCATTTTCCATTAAATCATCTAAACTTATATTATATAACTGTGCCAATTCCATGGCTTTATCAACTGCGGGTAAGGCTTGATCACATTCCCAGTTAGAAATAGTTTGTCTACTCACTGATAACTTATCTGCAACCTCTTGTTGACTATAGCCCTGTTTTTTTCTTAATCGCATTAATTTTTCGCCTAACATCTGCTTTCCTCCTATAATTAACAGTATAAATAAACCATCAAAATAATGCTACCAAAGATATTAGGAATGTTGTCAAATATTTTTGACAAGCCTTTTTAGACATAATCTTAAACAGCCGTTTTACTCTTGACCACTTGAGAAAAATCTGTATAAATCCATTTCGTCAAATCAATTTCTTTACTTTTAGCAATACACCACGTCATTACTTGGAAAAGAATAATTAGTAAATATGCAGCCTGATACTCATCTAAAGCAATATCTAATGCTAAGGTCTTATTGATTGTGCTTTCGTAATAGCAAACACGTGCTCCGTATACTGTGATTCATAGGCTTTTAATAGTTTTGCTTTAGATAATCTTGGACTTGGCGTTTCGATAAAGAAAATTCGATGTTCTGGATTGACTTCCAAATATGGTCCATGCATATAAGCCTCTAACTTATAACCTTGACTTGCAACCCTAATTGTTTCAGAAAATTTTGTTTCCATCTCTTTAGCTGTTCCTACTGTTGCGCCATAATCAATAACACTGAAACGAACCGCATCTTTAAAATCATCATTATACTGACTTACAAAAGTTTCATTTTTCTTAATGATTTTATTAATCTTAGTTGTTACCGTATTTATCTTTTCAAGAAAAAGTGATTGCCCGTTTGGGTGAGGTCTCAAGTATCTTCAATATCAGTGAACCAATTATGTTTGGACTTCCTGTCGTTTTCAACCCTATTTATACTGTTCCTTTCTGTATTGTTTCTATTTGTTTCAACTTTAATAGCATATTTTGCAACTGCAGTTGGCTTAGTAGGACATACTTATATTGTTATCCCATGGGTAACTCCCCCCTTACTTTCTGGTTATCTATCTACTGGTGATATACGGGGTACGCCCTCACAGATCGTTATAACCATAATTGGACTCTTAGTTTATGCACCACTTGTATCAGCTTCTAATAAAGCTGCTAAAAAACAAGGTTTAGAAACAGCTGAATAATTATCAACCTGGCAGAATCGAATCGATTCTGCTTTTTGTTGCGAATCATTTTCAGCAAAATATGTTATAATATTTTATTATTTTATTTTGTATTATTTGTATTATGTTATATAATACAAATATAAGAGGTGAGTAATATGTGGATTTTAATTTTATGTTTAGTTTTTATTAATGTAGTAATGTACTTTTCTTCTAAACGAGAGAGTCGTTATAATGAAGGACGCTTATTTTTAGTTACAATCCCTGATTGGGCTTATGAATCTGTTGAAATTAAAGAAATTGAGAAACAGTTTAAAAAAGAACATTTATGGGTATTTATTATCTCATTTATATCATTTATTCCTTTATTTATTTTTTCAACTAAATGGCTATTACTTTATTTTATGATTGTGATATGGTTTAACGTTTCCGTCTATTATGTTCCGTATAGAAAAGCACGTGCTAAATTATTAGCTTTAAAAAAATTGCGCAATTGGCCAGATGAAAAAATAGAAAAAATTAAAATTGATTTATCATTATCAGCCTATATGGAAAAACACCCTTTTAATTTAAGACGTTACTTCTTCGTTTTAATAATTGATCTATCTGTATTAGGAAATATGATTTATTTCCACGCTGAAAATGCCATGTATCTTTACATGGTATTACAATTTATGGTCTTAGTACTTGGAATTGTCTTTATTAAAAAATTACCAAATAAAACATTCTGTAAAAACAGTGAAGTAAATATAACATTGAATTTACTACGTCGTGATTCTTTTCATCATTGTTTTTTCTTTTTAATCACTGGTGATAGTATTTTTAACTTAGCTTTACAATTTTTCTTACTTGAAAAGCTACCTTTTGTAATACTCCTTTTAGTTGCCTTAATAATGATTCTTTGTGTAATTATCATTGTCATTAAAGCTAACCATTATCGAGAGAAAAAGGCAAAGATTCTCGCTCATTACAACGAATGTGAATATACCATCAGTAATGATGATTGCTGGAAAATCGGTTGGTTTGGTCCAACGTATTATAATAAAGCTGATCCACGTACACTTATTTCAGCGCCAAATGGAACACAGATGACATTTAATACTGCAAAACCGGCTTATCGAATTTTTATTATTGGTATTTGGACATTTGTTATTGCTTTATTGCTATGGTTATTTGGATATCCGTATTATTTAGATATAACTAATAATCTTGTCAATCTTTCTTTAACCGATCAAGCAGTAGTTGTTGATAGTCCTTTCTACGATGTTTCAATTGATCTTCAAAAAGTTAATAAAGCAGAACTAGCCGATGATTTAGGTAAAGGAATTAGAACTAATGGAACCGATACTTTTGTTTATGGTAAGGGAAATTATACTTTTGACCGTTATGGTAAGTGTAAAGTATACATGGCAAGTTTGCATCCTTGCTATATAATTTTGTATACTGATGATATAACCTATATCGTTAATGATGATGATATTCAAAATACTAAACTCATCTATCAAGAAATTCAGGAGGTGCTTAGCCAATGATTATTAATCTAGACTATACAAGTGAAATTCCAATTTATTTGCAACTACGTAATGAAATTGTTAAAGGTATTGCTAACGGTCAATTTAAATACGGCGAGTCATTACCAACCGTTAGGACTTTAGCTCAAGATCTTCAAGTAAATAATATGACCGTTAATAAAGCTTATGGGCTGCTAAAACAAGAAGGCTATATTTGTATTGATCGCCGTCATGGTGCTAAAGTTCAACCAACGATTGATAATTCTCATGAACATCAAGAAAAATTACTTGATGAGCTAGAGTTACTAGCTAGTGAAGCAATTGTTAAAGGCATGAATAAGGATGAATTTATTAATACTTGTAAAGCTTTATTACAAACAATTCAATATGATGCTTCGATTGTACAATAAAAATACCCGTAAATTAGTTACTCTTGCTAATCTTACGGGTAAATTATTTTTTACTCTTCTTATTTAATTTCAAGATTAAGCTATGTTGTTTGGCTAAATCTTGAAATAAATCAAATACATATTTAGCTTGCTCTTTTTTTGTTAGAGCTGACAGCTTTGAATTAGTTTCTATCTGTTTAATTAGACTTTTAAGTTCTTCTAACTCTAAAAGATTTACAGCAAGACAATAAAAACTCTTTTTTCGTCCATCATTATATTTTTCTAAAAATATTTTTAAAATATCTATCTTTTCAAGCTGCTCTTGATTATATGTGTCTATACCACCATCTTTAGCTTTCATTAAATCTTGATGATAATGTTGATGTGTAATAAATGAATCATATTTAGCAAATTTCATGTATTTATCACAAGGATATGATGAACATTCATAACAATATGTGAGATTATCATGTTCCAAACTACAACGAGCAATCCTACAACTTTGATTTCCTGCTCCACCACCACATCCTGGACAGTAACCATCAATATGCATCGGACACAAACCACAGTTCAAACCGCACAAAGATAATAATTGATTATTTCGTTTAAATCCTTTCATTTTTTTCTCCCCATATTATTAATAGTTTAACTTATTATCTTTAATTCTAGCATAAATTTCCATAAAATATAAACCAGCAGATAAAATCTTTCCATTTTTAAAAATATATTTATTTTTTATTATTAGCTTGTAAATAACTTTTATTAAAGTATAATAAAAGTAGGAGGCACACATGACCAAAAAAATTCTTAAAGATGTAAAAAAACATCACTTACATCTATTATTACAATCATTATTTAGTAGAGACAGTGCCACAATGAGCGAATTGAGCAATGATACTCAATTATCACAGCCTAGTGTAAGAAATATGATTCGCCTTTTGCAACAACACGATATTGTTAAAGAAACAGGTAACGATCATTCAACCGGTGGACGTTGCCCAACCCGCTTTGCATTAGTTGAAAAGCATTTTAATATAATCTGTCTCTATATTCAAAACCCTAAAATAACTTATCAAATTCATTCTTACAAAAAAATACTAACAACCGATATTCTGGAATTTGAGGATGAACAACAATTAATTACTCTAATTAAAGTGCTTCTCACCAAATTCAATTGTCAATGTATCGTTATTGCAGTTGAAGGAATCGTTAGAGATAATGAATATTTAACCGACCACAATAACCACTTTGAAACCCACACTTGGATCACAGAGTTAGAAAAGAGTATCAATATTCCTATTCTAGTTGAAAACGATGTCAAAGCGATGCAATTAGGTACTTGTTATCATCATCATAAAAATAGTTCAATTTATTTGCACCTAAACAAAAAGGGAATTGGTAGTTCATATATGTATAATGGACAATTAGTTCATGGCAAATATGGAATTGCTGGTGAAATAGGACTTATTCCTTATCACGATATTTCCTTAAATCAAGCAGTTAGGACATGTAACAAGCCAAAAGACTTTCAAAACATTATTGCTTATCTATTAATAATTGTTTTAACGTCTTTAGACCCTGAGCATGTTGACCTTTCTCTTGAACTTGATTGGGACTTGGATTGGCATTTAATTAATGAAACTATTTATACTTATCTACACTCACAATTTATTTATGATATTAAAGTTTATAAACAATATTTAAATAACTTATTCCATGGGTTAAATTATTTAGGAATTGAAAAAATATTAAAACAATTAGTGGAGGAAAGTAATGAAAAAATATAAAGCAATTATTTATGACCTTGACGGAACAGTATTAAATACAATAAATATGAATATGTATCCCTTGATTAAGATTATTAAAGAAGAAACTGGTGAAGATTGGACATTTGAACAAGTCTTAAAATTTTTACCCTATCCAGGTATGAAAGTAATGGAAGAGTTACAAGTAGCTGATAAAGAAAAGGCTTACGCTAGATGGGTTAAATATGTCAATGAATATGAAGAAGGCGCTTCTTTATACCCAGGGTTTGAAGAAATTTTTGAAGCATTTGACGGAAGCATCATTCAAGCAGTTGCTTCAGCAAAAACAACAGCACAGTATCAAATTGATTTTGTTGCAAAAGGTTTAGATAAATATATGAAAACTGCTGTTTTAGCTAACGATACAGTCAAGCATAAACCCGATCCCGAACCATTATTAGAATGTTTAAAGCGATTATCTTTGCAACCTGAAGATGTTATTTATATCGGTGATGCTCATTCTGATTATCTCGCATCTAAAAACGCTGGTATCGACTTTGGTTATGCAAAATGGGGAAGTGTTTCCGCTAAAGGTATTGATAAACCAGATCACGTGTTTGAGCAGCCACTTGATCTATTAAAGTTATTATCTTAAATGACTGAAAAAGAAAAAATGTTAGCTGGGGAATTATATGATTGTGGCGATGCCGAATTACTTGCTCTATGGCATCGAGCCAAAGATCTAGCCCGAGATTATAATCTAACCAATTCTAGCGATACCAAAAGAAAAAGTGAGCTTCTTAATGAATTATTAGGTAAAGTTGGAAACCAATTATGGATTACCCCACCTTTTCATGTTGATTATGGCTGTAATATATATTTTGGGAATAACTGCGAAGTTAATATGAATTGTACATTTCTCGATGATAATAAAATTATTATTGGTGATAATGTTTTAATTGCTCCAAATGTACAAATATATACCGCTTATCATCCTACTCATTATCTTGATCGTTTTACTATCAGTGAAAATGAAACATTCAATTTTTGTAAAACACAAACAGCCCCAGTTATTATTGGTAAAAATGTTTGGATTGGCGGGGGAACAATTATTCTACCGGGAGTTACAATTGGTGATAATACCGTAATTGGAGCAGGTAGTGTTGTTACAAAAGATATCCCTGCTGATACAATTGCTTATGGCAATCCTTGTAAAGTTCATAAAGCCAATGAACGCAGCAAAAGTATTTAATAAAAAAGAACTAGATTTAACAAATCGTTTGATGTGACCTCAGAAAGTTAGATCAAAAATGATATGTGCCCTGAATTTTAGATACATATCAAATTCTAACGGTTAGGAGGTCGGTACAGTTAAATCCAGCTCTTTTTATTTTATTCAATCTTCAAATCAACTAATTCACTGGCATAATCCGTTTTGTAGTCCCCGTTATATTGCTCACTAAACACTTTTATCTGATAGTTATCATGATCATATTTTTTTGGCAACTCAATTAAAGCAACACCCATTTTAGTAACACTAATATCAGCTAACTGACCATAAGATACAATCTCATTTTGTGTTTTATCAATTATAACTACACTGAGTAAATCCCCATCGCCTTGGGCACTATAATTAAAACTTATTTTATTATTTTCTTTAACCTGATCGCTCACAACTAAGGTTTGTGAAGCATCTTTTAATGTTAAACGATAATCACTAAGTAATTCTTGATGTTCCACGTCCTGCATTGCTTTGCTCCCGACTACTCCACTGACTTTACCACCTTGGGCTGCAGCAAAAAATAAAACTGCATGAGGATCAAGATTAGCAGTAGCTCTTGCACTAAGATGCTCGACAGTAATATCTAATTGTGCAAAAACTCCACATTTAGAGATATATCCCGCTAATTTAGGATCATCTTTAGCAGCTGCTGACAACCAGTAATAATTCCCCTCCTGACGATAATGACGATCTTCAAGTCCACAACTATTTGAATTCATTATTTTTGCTGTTGGGGCAAAAAATTTATCACCAAATAACTGTGATTCTATAAATGAATAACTAGTAACAGTAACAACGTCACCACCTGGTTGAGTAGTATTAAATATTACTTCCGCTTCTTTTGGTGATAAAGTTTGAGATGCTAACGCAATCTCTGCTTGTCGTAAAGCACTAGTTTCATAGCGATTACTTTCCTGATCAAATGGTGTTGAGGTTTGAAGCTTTGTTGAAATTAATAAAATGGATTTAATAGCTTTTCCATCTTCATCAAAAAAGCTAGTTTCTTCCGGATTTAAAATATTCCATTGAAATTGACCATCAGCCCCTAAATATAAAGTTTCAAACTTCCCGGATGTTCCCCTAGCTATTTTTTCAACAGCCTTATCTGCCATCATCATACTTTGTTTATCTTGTATATTCAAAGTATCGGGATTTTTATAATTATTAGCCGGAGCATTATTTTTTAAAAATAATCCTATTAAAGTTACTATAATTACAGTGCAACCAATCTTAAAATATTTTTTAGGCATTTTCTTACCTCCTGATTATTCAAGATCATCCCTAATACTAACTTTAAACAACTAGTACAACCGCTTCATAAGCCCGTAATTTCCCTCTTATCAAATCATTATAATTTCCTAGTAACACCTTTGTTTCAGCTTCAAATAAAGTTTTATCATAGGTAACCTCTTTAGCTGTAAAATTAGATAAGACAAATAATTTTTTTCCGTCATACTCCCGTTTATAAACATAGACTTCATTACTATCCTCATAATATTCTTGATAATCACCAAACTGAACAACTTCATTTTCCTTTAAAATTGAGATCATTTTTTTATAGTAATTAAAAATTGAGTTTTCATCAGTTATTTGTGCTTGTGCATTAAGCCATTTATAATTTTGATTAACTTTGATCCATGGTTCAGCATCAGAGAATCCTGCATTTTCTAGATCATTCCATTGCATTGGAGTACGTGCATGATCACGACTTGATTTATTAATAAATCGAAGCATCTCTTCAGGGGTAAACATTTTTTCCACTTCAACATACTGATGATAAGAATTTATACTTTCAATATCTCTAAGCTCACCAATATTCTTAAACTCAACATTAGTCATTCCAAGTTCTTCACCTTGATAAATATAAGGAGTCCCTTGTAAAAAATATTGGGCAGTAGCAAGCATTTTTGCTGATTTTTCCCAAGTTTCTTTAGAACTTGTATCTCCAAAACGACTAACTACTCGTGGTTGATCATGATTATTCCAAAATAACGAATTCCATGCTCGTCCATGCATATCAATTTGCCATTTTCTTAAAATTGCTTTTACATCCGTTAATTTAAATCTTTCATCACTCCATTTTTGTTTTTCACCACCATCAACATCCATTAATTCAAATTGGAAAACCATACTCATTTCTTTTCCATCATTACTTGCATATTGAATAGCTTCTTTTGTTGTCACTGCTGGAGCTTCTCCAACAGTCATCACATCATATTTTGAAAAAACGTTATCTGTTAACTCACGAATATATTCATGGACACGAGGTCCATTAGCACTGACACTATGCCCCTTTATTGGACTATCTTGATAAATATTATCTTGATCTTTAGAAATCAAATTAATGACATCCATTCTAAATCCATCAATTCCTTTATCAAGCCACCAGGCAATCATTTTTTGAATTTCATTTCTAACATCAGTATTATCCCAATTTAAATCCGGTTGTTTTTTAGAAAATAAATGTAAATAATACTGTTTCGTTGTCTCATCATACTGCCAAGCTGAACCTAGAAAACAACTTGTCCAATTATTTGGTACACTGCCATCTTCTTTACCATCTTTCCAAATATAATAATCACGATATGGATTATCTTTACTTTTCTTACTTTCGATAAACCATCTATGTTCATCAGAGGTATGATTAACAACAAGATCCATAACTATCTTAATATTTCGCTTATGAGCTTGCGTTAAAAGATTCTCAAAATCAGTCATATTTCCAAAACATTGCATTATCTCATAGTAGTCTGAGATATCATATCCATTATCATCATTTGGCGATTCATAAATTGGCGTGATCCACAACACATCAACTCCCAATGTTGCTAAATAATCTAACTGCTCAGTAATCCCATTAATATCACCGATCCCATCATGATTGGTATCTTTAAAACTCCGCACATATATTTCATACACAACACTCTTTTGCCACCAGTTTTTCATTTTATTATTCCTCCTCAAATCCTAAACTATAGCCCAATATAAACGAAACAATTAATAATACTAACATCATAATTATACCATAAATATTATTATAAACATCTTTTTCCTCAGAAAAAGCAAGCGTTATCATTATAATATCTTGTAAGTTCTAAATAACTTATAGAAAGCCCCTAGCAAACTCGTAAGACTGATCACAATTACATTTATATCCATTATTATAAATACTTTAAACATTATAAAAAAACTAGAGCTAACTCTAGTTTAAATAGCTGTTAATTTAATCAGCAGCTTCTAATTTATAATCTTTCAATATTCTTTTTAATTCTATTAATCGATTTTTAAAATTAACACTAGAAATAAACTGTTCTGTGAACTTCTCAAACTCCACTTCACCTTTCTCTACTACTAAAATAAAATAGCATAAACATAACAATGGCATATCACCAGAAATTATATTTGTTTTAGTCCTTGTTGCATCACGATAAAGAACATCAATGTGTTCCATTATCAGCTGTTGATATTGCTTTAATTTTTGATCTACCTCCTGAAGTTTACTTATATTCAAATACTCAAACATCCTAATGATATTCTCAAAATTACCCTGACTAACCTTCTTAGCTTTCATTTCTTTAATTAAAAATTCTGTCAATTCATTATATTCAGGACTTTTGACTTTAAATACAGCTAATGATTCTTTATCAATATCAGCACTTAAATAAGAAAGCAGCAAATGATTTTGATATGCAAAGATCTCATTTTTAATTCTTAAAAATTCCTCATCTGCCAATTCTAACAATCCAGCTAACCGTGAAAAACTCCTTTTAATATCATAGGGAATCTCTTCTTGAGATTTATAACCTAAATCATGTTCAATCTCAGCCCATGTGTATTGCAGAATTGAGCTAATTTGAATTTCTAATTTTAAATTATGATACTTAAGATATTCCTGTGCTTTAACATACTTAGGATCAATTTGAACCACATAATGCAACGAACGATACCCAAAACGTTTTGGATCCAGACTCTTTCTTTTATCAATAGAATTATCACGATCAATAATAAACTCATTTTCAATTAATTTCGATATTTGATCAACAGTATCCGTATAATATGTAATTACCCTAATACCTGATAAATCTGTTATTTCATCTAATTTTTGATACTTGTTTTTTAACTCTATCTTTTTAGATAAACTCTCAATACTCTTTGTTCTACTAGTGATTGAATGAAACGATATTTGTTCACGATTCAACAAATTACATATATATGTTTCCATCAAATTTGTAAATTGTTCATATGTTGTAAGATTATTGCTATATTCTCTTACTAAATCTTCATTATCCATAATTTTCCCCTCTAACTCTCTAGTCATAAGTTATTATCATGCACTATTATACTTGTTAAGAAACTAGAAATTTGACACTTTATATCTTTATGAGTCGTATTTTTATCAATTTCTATTTTTTACTGAACCCCCTTTAAGATCATTCAGCCATCCAAAAAATATTAATACTGAGACTCTATCCATTATTATATTGATTGATGATTTTTCTTAAAATCTTCACCCCAGCTATACATAGCATCCAAGATTGGTTTTAAACTATAACCTAACTCAGTTAGCGAATATTCGACTTTAGGAGGAACTTCGGGATAAACTTTACGACTAATCAATCCACTCTCCTCCATTGCCCGAAGGTTTGAAGTTAATACTTTTTGAGAAATCGTTCCGATTGATTTTTTTAACTCACCAAATCTTTTTTTCCCTGGTAGCAGATCCCTAATAATCAAAACCTTCCATTTATCACTTATTAATAATAATGTAGTTTCAACTGGACATTTTGGAAATTCTTTCATATGTGTACTCCTTATAGTTTCTTATAGTAACTAAGTATATTTTATAAACTATACTTATGAAAGTCAAGTTAGTTACATAAAAGAAACTAAGCCACTTTTATGTGCGTACTTCACAAATAGCAACCATTGAAGGATAATAACGATGAGAAGGGAGTGTTATAATGTTTCAAAGAGAATCACTTGATATTTTAAAATTGAGTCAAGCAATCAAAAAATGTGATGCAATCTTAATTGGAGCTGGAGCTGGACTTTCTAGCGCCGCTGGTCTGTCATACTCAGGGAACCGTTTTAAAAAATATTTTAATGATTTCATTACAAAATATCATTTAGAAGATATGTATTCGGCAGGCTTTTACCCCTATCCTAGTTTAGAGAAATACTGGGCTTATTGGAGTCGTCATATTTATTATAACCGCTATTTGGAAGCCCCTAAAGATACTTATAAAAAATTATTAAACCTACTCATTAATAAAGATTATTTCGTCATTACAACAAATGTTGATCATCAGTTTCAAATAGCTGGTTTTATTAAAGAAAAATTATTTTATACTCAAGGAGATTACGGACTTTGGCAATGTTCAAAACCATGCCATCAAAAAACTTATGATAATTACGAGACAGTTGTTACAATGATCAAACAACAGCATGATTTGAAAATTCCCAGTTCACTAATTCCGTACTGTCCAATATGTAATGCTCCAATGACAATGAATCTTCGCTGTGATAAAACATTTGTTCAAGATTCCGGCTGGTATCATGCCCAAGAACGTTATTATCACTTTTTAAATAAATATCATTATTCCAAAATCGTTTATTTAGAATTAGGAGTTGGCTATAATACCCCTGGAATTATCAAATATCCATTTTGGCAATTAACTATAGAGAATCCTAAAGCTATTTATGCCTGCATCAATCAAGATATTATTGATTTACCTTCGGAATTAAAAAAACAGACTATCATGATCAACGATAACATTCATAATGTCTTATCGTCTTTGGAGAAATTGCTATGAATCAAATAACCCGATTACAATTTTTAATTAACTATTTAATTCAAGAAAATAAACTTGAAATTGAACTTCCTACAGAACAAGCACAACTATTTTCCCTTTATCGCTCATTAGTAAATATTCGTGAAGCAAAAACAGCTACTGACAAATTCATTATGATTCAAAACAAAATGTTAAAAAATGAAATTAAACGAAAAGGAATCATTGACTCAAGCAATTTCAAAAAATCAATGAATATCTGGCGTGGTGATATCACCCAACTAAAAGTTGATGCCATTGTAAATGCTGCCAATAATCAAATGGAAGGATGCTTTATCCCTGGACATAATTGTATCGACAATGCTATCCATACCTTTGCAGGAGTTCAATTAAGAAATGAATGTCACCAAATCATGTCTAAACAGCGTTATCTTGAGCCCACCGGAAAAGCAAAAATAACTAATGCTTATAATCTTCCTTGTCGTTATATCGTCCATACAGTTGGTCCTATCGTTCATAATGTACTAACAGATGAAAAGCGCTTTTTATTAGCTGAATGTTATCGTAATTGTTTAAAAAAAGCTGAGGTTTATGGATTAAAAAGTATTGCTTTTTGTTGTATCTCTACAGGCGTATTTAACTTTCCTAAAAAAGAAGCAGCTCAAATTGCAATCAATACAGTATCCACATTTCTTAAAGGAAGTCAGATTGAAAAAGTTATTTTTAACGTTTTCAAAGAGGACGATGAAATGATCTATCAGCAATTACTAAATAATAAATCTAAATAGAATCGTAATATTTTTAGGTGTTTTGACAACACCTTTTTCTTTTGAATGATTTAAATCATTTTACATATTTATGATTTTGATGAATACTAAAATCAAAAGTGCTATACTAATATTAAAGAAACGTTAAATTTGCGTAAGAGTTTTGTAAGTAATCCGACTTTACTTGATAATTTTTTTAATAAATATTATGTTATTTTTAGAAACAAAATAGGAGGCGCCATTTCAATGAATAAATGTAAAGAAAATCGTGAATTATCTTGGCTTAAATTTAATGATCGAGTATTAATGCAGGCTAAAGATAATAAAGTCCCTTTAGGTGAAAAGTTAAGTTTTATTTCTATTTTTCAATCAAATCTTGATGAATTTTTTATGGTTAGAATTGGATCATTATATGATCAAATGCTATTCTATCCTAGTTCTAAAGACAATAAAACTGGAATGACTGGTGAAGAACAGCTAAAGGCATGTTTACGAAGAATTACTTATTTAAATAAAAAGAAAGATCGTATTTATCAAAGTATTATGGATGAATTAAAAACTCATGGATGGGGAATCGTAAAATACCGTGATTTAAAGAACAAAGAAGATCGTAAATATTTTGAAAGTTATTTTGAACGAGAAATTCTTCCATTAATCTCTCCCCAGGTTATTTCAAAACGTCAACCATTCCCTTTTTTAAATAACCGTGAAGTTTATGTTGTTGTTCAGTTAGAATCAAAGAAGGGAAAAAGAAAGATGGGAATCGTTTCTTGTGCAAATGCTATGGATGAACGAATGATTGCGATTCCTAGTATGCAAGGGAAGTTTATTTTGATTGAAGATATCATCCTGCATTTTATTTCTAATATCTTCTCTAAATATACAATAAAAAATAAAGGTTTCATCAGAGTTACAAGAAGTGCTGATATTGATGAAGATGATCACTCTTTAGAAGGTCATGAAGACTATCGAGAAATGATGGAAACATTAATTAAACAACGTAGAAAATTATGTCCTATTCGTTTGGAAGTATCACCAGGCTTAGAAGAGTTAGAAATCTTGATGTTAATGAACTTCTTGAACCTCAAAAAACATCAGGTTTTCGAGTGCAATGCTCCATTAGATTTGAAATTCACTAGTGAGTTACGTGATCATTTACGCTACATTCACCCAGAAATGTTCTATAAAAAATTAGAAGCTAAAAACAGTCCTTTAGTTGAAAATACTGTTCCAATGATCAAACAAATTTTAAAAAAAGATATTTTATTATCATATCCATATGAGTCGATGTCACCATTTCTCCGTTTATTAGATGAGGCTAGTCGAGATACAAATGTTGCCAGTATTAAAATGACTTTATATCGTGTTGCAAAGAAATCTAAGATTATTAAATCATTGATTGAAGCTGCTGAAAACGGTAAAGAAGTTGTTGTTTTAGTTGAATTACGAGCACGTTTTGATGAAGAAAATAACATTGACTGGTCAAAACGACTTGAAGAATCTGGATGCCGTGTTATCTATGGTTTAGATGGACTTAAAGTTCACTCAAAATTATGTTTAATAACTTATAAAAATAATCAGGGTGTTCATTATATTAGCCAGGTGGGAACAGGAAACTATAATGAAAATACATCAAAGCTTTATACTGATTTATCACTAATGACATCTAACTACGAAATTGGGGAAGAAATCAACAGCATTTTTAATCATCTATGTCTTGGCGAAACAGAAAATGAAGTTAATCTTTTAATGGTTGCTCCTAACTGTATGATTACAAAAATATTTGAACATATTGATAATCAAATTGCTTTAGCCAAAGCGGGTAAAGAAGCTTATATTGGATTTAAATGCAATTCCGTCACTAGTAAAGAAATGATCGATAAGCTAATCGAAGCAAGCCAGGCAGGGGTTAAAATTGATATGATTGTTCGTGGTATATGTTGTATTTTACCTGGTGTTGAGGGATTAACTGATAATATTAGAATAATTTCTATTGTTGGTAGGTACTTGGAACATTCACGTATTTACATCTTTGGTAAAGGCAGTGCTCAAAAAGTATACATTTCTTCTGCTGATTTAATGACAAGAAATTTATCACGTCGTGTTGAAGTCGCTGCCCCAATTTTAGATGAAAAATTAAGAAAACGAATTATTACAATGTTTAATACAATGTTGAAAGATAATGTTAAAGCATGCCGCTTATTAGAAGATGGTACTTACAAACGAGTAAAAAATAAAGAGCCAGAATTGAATAGTCAGGAATATTTTTTCAAATAATTGGCAATATAAATAATAATAAAGGAGTGATTATATGCGGGTAGGTATTTTAACAAGTGGTGGTGATTGCCAAGCACTAAATGTAACAATGCGTGGTCTAGCAAAAACTTTATATCGAAATGTAAACGATATAGAAATTATTGGCTTTCTTCAAGGCTATAAAGGGTTAATGTATGAAGATTATAAAATTATGAAGCCCAAGGATTTTTCTGGAATAATTAATATTGGTGGGACAATTTTAGGAACATCACGTTGTCCTTTTAAAAAAATGCGAGTAATTGAAGATGACTTTGACAAAGTAGCTGCAATGAAAAACACATATGCAAAATTAAAATTAGATTGTCTTGTTGTGCTAGGCGGAAATGGTTCTATAAAATCAGCTAACATGCTCTCTCAAGAAGGATTGAATGTTATAGCGCTACCTAAAACAATCGATAATGATACATGGGGAACTGATTATACTTTTGGCTATCAGTCTGCAATTGATATTGCAACCACATACCTTGATCAAATTCATACTACCGCTGCCAGCCACAACCGTGTTTTTGTAATTGAAGTAATGGGACATAAAGTTGGCCATATTTGTTTGTCAGCAGGAATTGCTTCAGGCGCTGATGTAATTTTGTTACCAGAAATTCCTTACGATATTAAAGAAGTAGCTAAGGCTATTAAAACTAGAGAAAAAAATGGGAAAAAATTCAGTATTATCGCTTGTGCGGAAGGCGCTTTATCCAAAGAAGAAGCAACACTATCAAAAAAAGAGTATAAAGCTAAAGTTAAAGCCCGCAATGGTCAATCAGTTGTTTACGAGATTGCAGCAGAATTAGAAAAATATATTGATAGCGAAATTCGTGTGTCATGTATTGGTCATGCCCAGCGCGGAGGACAGCCATGTCCATACGATCGAATGATCTCAACTCAATTTGGGGTAGCTGGAGCCCGTTTAGTTATGGGCGGAGATTATGGCAAATTAGTTATCTTAAAAAATAATGGAGTTACTGCTATTCCCTTAGTTGAAAGTGCTGGTAAACTAAAATATGTTGATGCTGTAGGAGCAAAAGTTAAAGACGCTAAGTTACTAGGTATCTCATTTGGTGATTAAAAAGTCTAAATATAGATTAATTTCTATATCTAGACTTTTTTACTTTAATTCACTAGTTACATCAATGACTTCAACTAATGAAAACTGCTCATCATTAAATTGATACTTTAAAACAACACAATTGGGCATATCATTAGGTAGCGATACTTGCTGATTTTGTTCCCATCTTTTCGCAAAACAATAGCAAGAAAGACCGTGTGAGACTATTAACACTGTTTCTTGATCAGTATTTTTCATAAGTTCTAAAACAGTTGTTGAAACACGTTCACTTACTTCATTTTCACTTTCACCACCAAATTTCTTAAAGAAATCGCCAAATGGAAAAGGGGGATCAAGATCATCGCTTTCTCCTTCATAAATACCAAAATTCCATTCTTTTAAACCTTTAAGCCGCTGATATGGGAGGCTAGTTACAATTTCTAGAGTATCACAAGCTCTTTCTAAAGATGATGCATAAGCACCATCAAAAACAATCTCATTATTCTCCAAATACTCTTTTACACATCTTGCTTGTCTTTTTCCCAGTTCTGTCAAAGGTGAATCACACCACCCCTGCATTAACCTTTTTTGATTAAATAACGTTTGTCCATGACGCATCATATATAATGTTTTCATATTTTGACTTCTGGTATATTGTAATTAACTTATTTAACCGTCAATTGTATACACCTCTTCCTTTCATTAGATTTCATTTAGAATCGAATTGTGAATAGGTACTTTTGTTTTTGCCTTCTGTAGCCCGACTACCTGGAAAAGGTTAATACCACATCTTTGTATCTTAATTGTAATCAGTTAGATAAGTTTTTGAACTTGTATTTCGCACCAGGTCTTTGATACTCTGTTTGTGGTTTGATCACATTTCATTACCTTATATAAAGAAAAGATGTGTTTTCCATATTTTACACTGATATCGATGTTGACAAATTTAGATGAGACTAGCGATATCCATAACTTCAGCTCTACTGTCAAAGTCATAGAATTTGTAGGTATAGACCCCGGTACTTATCAGTCAATTTCTCGAACAGCACAGTCAAAACGTGGTTCGTGCTATTAAGAAAAAGCTATATCAATGCATTCTGCCAGTCTGCAAGTACAATCTCACTTTCAATAAATATTATAAACTAAAACGACTGTAAGGTAAATTCCACAGATGTGCCCAGGACCACTCAGTACGAAAACTTACAAGAGTAATCTATAAATTATTGTCTGAAAACATATAGTTTGATAAAAACTGCTCATTTAAAAATGCTGAACTTAATATTTTTAAAAAGCTGCATGCAGTAGTAGTTTTCAGCGTAACCAAAATTCACTTTTCAAAGAACTAAAAAATATTTTAGCTAATTATCAAAAATTACTTGATTTATATATAGTTAACTTTTCTTGATCATTTACAACCGATAAACTTGTGTATCTAAAAAAATACAGTATACTTAAATTATATATTACATTTTTTTATTTACATCATTTTAATCAAAAATTGAAAAGGAGCTTACTAAAATGAAACTAATAATTGAAGAAAATGAACAAAAAATGAGTGAAAGTGCAATGTTTATTCTATTAGGTGCCATGATGCAAGATAAACGTGTCAATATTTCACTTACTTCCGGTCGTTCTCCTAAGACGATGTATGACATGATGATTCCTTATGTAAAAAATCAGGCTAAATTTAAAGATATTGAGTATTATCTTTTTGATGAAAACCCATATATTGATGAACCTTATGGACCAAACTGGAAGGATATGCAAGAATTATTTTTTAAAGCCGCTAATATTCCTGATGAGCGTATTCACATTATGACTTCAAATGACTGGCAAGACTATGATAATAAAATTAGAAATGCTGGAGGAATTGATGTAATGGTGATTGGTCTTGGATATGATGGACATTTTTGTGGTAATTGTCCTCGTTGTACACCTTTTGACAGTTATACTTACTGTATTGATTTCAAGAAAAAGCAGGCCGTTAATCCAGATTATGGAGACCGTCCTCGACAACCTCATACTTTGACAATGGGTCCTAAAAGTCTAATGCGAGTCAAACATCTAGTCATGATCGTTAATGGTAAAGAAAAAGCAGAAATTTTTAAACGCTTCTTAGATGAGTCTGTTAATCAAGATGTGCCGGCAACAATTTTAAAGCTTCACCCTAACTTTACTGTTATTTGCGATCAAGCAGCTGCTAGTTTGATTGATCCACAACAATATTCTAATTTATAACAAAAAACACAGTGATCTATTTTTGATATTCTCTCTATCAAGTAGATAGGGCAAATGACCAAAAACTACTTATGAGGAATCATATCATTTAACAATCACTGTGTTTTATATTATATATTCTTATGTTTTTTGATTTCATACATCCGACTATCAGCACATTTAATAACCTCTTCTAAACTTTTACCATCATTAGGATAAACAGCATATCCCATGCTAACTTCCGGATAATATTCAAAGCCATCTAAATTTATCTTTTCTGTTATTTGCTCAGCAATTATTTGGAGGGTCTTCTTGGTGGAAGAATTATTTTTAATAATGATGACAAATTCGTCACCACCTACTCGAAAAGCATAATCCTCTCGTGATAAGTACCTCATGATCCGTAAAGCTATTTCTTTTAATAACACATCTCCTGCTAAATGACCATATGTGTCATTTACAACTTTAAATTTATCTACATCTAAATAAACAAAAATAAACGAAGTTTGACGAGCAATTAAGTCGTTTAAAACAAAATTCATTTTCCGACCATTATAAAGCGTTGTTAGATAATCACGATTAGAAATATCGATCATTCTTCGGCGCTGTTCGTTAATTTTTAGTAATGTATAAACTAATAACGGTATCAACAATGACAAACAGATAGCTAATATAATAACTGGCATTAAATCACTACTTCGAACCCATCCGTTAATTGGTGAAACACTCAAAGTCCAAGTATTTCCTGGAACTTCAAAACTTAAATTTATTGTGTCATCTAATAGTTCATGATCGGATTTCAAAATAATCTGTTTTTTATTATTATCTGGATCAATACGCCATAACTGATATTCATATCCCATATTTTCAAATGAATCTAGATGTACTGAATCAAAAATTTCTGGTACATTTAAAACAACAATTGCAAATCCCCAAAAATTATTTTCTCCATTTTCTTCTAAATAAATTGGTTGTCGAACAACAATTCCCTTTCCTGATTGATAGAGTTCGAATGGTCCAGCCAAGGTAGTTTCCCCAGTATCACGAGCTTTTTTAGCTTCCGTTGCACGTTCTGGATCTTCGAAGATATTTCCAAAAGCTCCTTCATTACCTTCAAGAGGATAAACATATTGAACGTCTCCCTGCGGAGCTAATTGAATACTTCTAAATGTATTATCATCATTATATAGTTGATGTGCAACTCGATCAAAATCATTAATATTACCATTACTATCTACAATTAGCAGCTTCAACGTTTCAGCAGTTTGAATATACGAAGACAGGACCCGATCTAGCTGACTAACTTGAGCCTCTGTAAAATAATGAATTTTCTCTTTGGCTGCTGCTACCTTATCATTAATGACACCGTACAAGATAAAAAATGATAGAATGCTCATTATCATAAATATTAAAATTGCAGCAATAAATGGCTTATGTTTCTTTATCATCACTCTACCCCCTATCATAACTATAGAACATAATTATATCACTATTTGCAACACTCCTCAATTTAAGTAATTTTAATAAAAAAACAACTATTACAAAAATAGCTGCTTTTCACTTATATTATACTTAATAATTTTGATTTTCTTTGATCATTTCAGCAAAGATTTCTTCTGATAAATGTTTTTTAGCAAACGGATAAACTACTGTATCCTCTTTTTCAATATGCCTTCTTAGTAACATACAATAAGCATGTCCATTTGAAATTATTGTTAGTTTATCAATTAACAAATGATTGCGATGATAACGTTGAAGTGCTTCATCCCACTGTTTAACATACAATCTTGCAAGATCATGTTCAACAATCATACCATGTCGAACCAAATTTTCAGCAACTTTACCTAAATACTCTATCATATATCTAAATAAAATCTTTTCTTCACGCTGATGATGTTCTTTATCAGCAAACTCTCTAATAAATAAAATATCTCTTTTCATTTGTTCATAATCAAAAATATTTGCTTCCATAAATTCTATTAAACGTTGCTCTAATTCATTAACAAATGCTAATATTTTTTGATGATCAGCTTCTAAATCTTTAATTATATTGTTTGTCATTTTATTCCTCCATCTTTAACATATAAGTATTATAATTAAGTCTTGAAAATACTATATGGCTATCTGAAAGTACCCCATCAAGCCAGGCTTTGCGATATTTTTGAAATATTTCAAAATCTAAATATTGATGAACCATTTCATTATATTCATAAATAATTTGATTTTCCTCTTGGCTCATTATTTTAATACCTTTATCACAAGGCATTCCATCGATAAGATAATTATTAATTACTTTGAATAATTCTATGCAGTTATGATAGTTCTCATTGATTGAAATTTCTTTGCCAGCCTCGAACAACACTTCCCTAACTTCCTCAAAATCACTTTTTTCTATATGTTCAACAATAAATGCAAATCGTTTTTCTACTATCATCAATTCCATAGAAAGCCATTGATGAATTGCTTGATGATCAATAATTTCCTCTAGACTTCCATCTTGAATTATGCCACATTCCTGAGCAACAATCTCATTAAGCTGGGGACAAATTCTTTTAAGAATCTTTTGATTTAATTGTTCTTGATATTGAATTTTTCTATATAACCAATAATGTACTGGCCCTAAAAACGCACTCATTAAATTCCTCCTACTGATTTAATTGTTTTAAAATTTCTTCAACATCTAAACCATGGACTAGACAAGCATCAGCTAAAGTTTCAGATTGCGATGCCGGACAACCAAGACACCCCATTCCACTATCGCTTAAAATTTGTGCTGCTTGTGGATCCATACCAATAATACTTCCAACTAGCATATCGCGATGAAACTTATCTTCTTTTTTTGTCTGAGGAAAAAATAAATTTAAATCTTCTTGAACACTTTGAATACCAGAAATTTGAAAATTATCTACAAGAAAATCAACAATATTAGGTGATAAAAAGGCTGGTAAAGTTGGTCCTAAATGAATATTTTTAACTCCTAATGATAACAATGCCAATAAAACAATTACAGCCTTTTGTTCATACCAGGCAATATTATAAATAACTGGTAACTCATTAATATCTTCTAATGCAAATACCTCTTTAAGTTTTAAAGCAATCATCGCTAGTGAATAAGAATCATTACATTGACCAGCATCTAATACTCGAGGAATACCATTGATTGTTCCTAAATCTAGTTTATTATAACGATATTTAGCACAACCAGCTGTTAAGATAACACTATCTGTCGGTAAGCTTTGAGCAAAATCAGTATAATATTGACGGGTTGGATGACGCCCATCACATCCCGCCATTACAACAAACTTTTTAATATCCCCATTTTTAACAGCTGTTACGATTTGGTCAGCCAACGCAAGTACTTGATGATGAGCAAAACCACCAACAATCTTACCAGTTTCAATTTGAGTAGGAGCTAAGCATTTTTTAGCATGCTCAATGATTTGTGAAAAATCCTTGTAGCCGTGTTCATCTTTATCAATATGAACACATCCCTCAAAACCAACTGCTCCAGTTGTATAAACCCGTTCTTGATAACTAGCAAGTGGCGGTACTAAACAATTTGTTGTTAATAAGACCGGTCCATTAAAAGCCTTAAACTCTTCTCTTTGTTTCCACCAGGCATTACCATAGTTTCCAACAAAATTTGGATATTTTTTAAAAAATGGATAATAATGAGCAGGTAACATCTCACTATGAGTATAAACATCTATTCCCGTATCTTTAGTCTGTTCTAATAGCATTTCTAAATCTTTAAGATCATGACCAGAAACTAAAATTCCCGGGTTATTTCGAACTCCAATATTAACTTCTGTTATTTCTGGATTTCCATAAGTGCTAGTATTAGCTTGATCTAATAATTCCATTACCTGAACACCATATTTTCCAGTTTCCATCGTTAATGCTACATAATCATTTAAAGACATCGTTGAAGTTTCAATCTTAACCAAAGTAGTTTCAATAAAACGATCAATCTCATCTTTTCGAAACCCTAATGCATGAGCATGTTTATTATATGCTGCCATTCCTTTTAAACCATAAGTAATCAGCTGTTTTAAACTTCTAATATCTTCATCTGCTGTTTCTAAAACTCCAACCATCTGCATTCTTTTCTCAATTGCTTCTATCTCCATCTCCATCCAAAGAGCTCTGTTTGAAAGTACAGCTTGATCATCTAACTGTAAAAGCAGCTCTTTTTTTAAAGTAAGTGTTTTTCTAACAGCTTCAATAATCATTTGATCATCAAAGTTGGCATTAGTAATTGTAATAAATAGATTTTCACTCACTTGATCATCATATACATTATTGATTTCTTTACCTTTACAACGTACCTCATTAATTACCTCAGCTAAGCCTTTCGTAACATCAATTAATAAATCTTGCAGCCCTGCTGTTTCTGGGGTCTTTCCACAAACACCAACTTGACTACATCCCTGATTTCCTACTGTCTCTTGACACTGATAACAAAACATTTTATTTTCCATCATAATTTCTCCTTTATAATCTCTATATTTTTAATAATCACATTAATCGAGAGTATTAATCTTGACTCCACAGCCATACTATAATAAAGTATTTATAACATTTATGTTGTTTTTACAACAAAAGGAGCAAATTATGAAAAAATTACAAATTTTAAAACAATGTTCATTATTTAAAGGAATTGATCCTGCTGAAATTGAAAAACTATTAAACTGCTTGAAAAGCCATGAAAAAACATATCAAAAAAACGAAACAATTATCAGACAAGGTGATATTATTCATGAAATTGGATTAGTTCTTGACGGTCAAGCACATATTTATCATATTGATTTTTGGGGTAATAAAACAATTATTAGCGAAATTAAAGCTAGTGAATTCTTTTTAGAATCTTATGCTTGTGCCTTACAACAAGAAATTGATTTAAATGTCGTAGCTACAGAAATAACAACAATTCTTTTCTTAGATATCTCCCATCTTATTAGATCATGCCAACACTCATGTTCTTTTCATCATAAAATAATTCAAAATCTCCTTTCAATCGTCTCAAACAAAAATGTCCTTTTAACTCAAAAAATTCATCACTTAACTAGACGAACAACTCAAGAAAAAATTCTTTCTTATTTAAATTCGCAAGCACTAAAAAATAATTCTTTAACTTTTGAAATTCCTTTTAATCGTCAACAACTAGCTGACTACTTAGCAGTAGAGAGAAGTGCTTTATCTAGTGAATTAAGTAAACTACAGAAAAATGGTATTATTGCTTATAAAAAGAATACATTTCAACTAAAAAAATCATGAAAATATATAAATTCATGATTTTTATCATCTTCCCTCTTTAATCTTGTAATATTTCCAGATTTAATAATATCAATATTTTTAGCAATCTTCTTTTCTAGAATAGTCATTTTAATCCTCCTTTAAATTTCCAAACTATTCCCGTCATTCCAATGCATCGTTTCATCAAAATTCCCCTTTTGATTATAAAGATAATATCTCTAACTGTCTTTTTTTACTAAAGCTCGACAATACCAACTCATAAGCCTCATCTAACATATCCTTTAGTAATTGATCGCTAATCGAACCATTTACTTTTATTGAATTCCAATGTTTTTTATTCATATAGTAACCAGGAATTATATCTTCATGCTGTTCTTGAAGATCCATTCCGTTTTCTGGTCTTAATTTTAAAGTTATATAATATGGATTATCTTGTTCATCTAGACAAACTGCCACACACATCTTACCGTCAATAACATATCTAATCCAATTCCATTCTGTTTGAAGATTTTTAGAAATTCCCGCCTTCGCTAATAAATAACTGTCTATCCATTCATATTTCACCTTTTAATCTCCTTTGACCCCTGTTTAACCAATTAATGCACTAAACAAAATGTACATTAAAGTTCCAAACATAAAAATACTCCCTAAAACAACCAAATAAAGCTTTTTATTCATTGCTAGATAGGCAATATATTCTCTTAATACAGCATTGGCTAAATAATAGAAAGCAGTCTTACCACCTAATCCGCTCATTATCAGACCAACTTGGCGGGCATAAATACCTGCCCTCATTAAATGATAACTACTGCTGGCATAAGCGCATTTATAGTTTTCACCATGGCTTTTTTCTTCCATGACCGCTTTAGAAAACTGCATGTTTTCAAGAGTGTTTTTAGACTTTTCTTCCGTTATAATTAATTCTTCACTATAACCCTGTTCAATCGCATACTCTTTCATTGCTAGAGCTTCGGCTCTCGTTTCATCACTTCCTTGTCCTCCGGACATCAACAAATAAGGTGCAAATCCTTTTTTCTTTTCTTGCTTTTTAGCAAACTTTAAAGCCGCTTGTATACGCTTTGCTAATAAAGGAGAAACATTTCCATTAATTAGTCCACTTCCTAAAACAATGATATAATTTAAATTCTTTCTAGGATGAAAAAGATTTGTTAATATCAAAGTTTCTATAAATAAGAAAATATGAAAAGTAAGAAATAAGATCATTACGATCAGGCCACTCCACAATGCCATAATTGGTAATGGTGGATTAATCCTACCTAAAAATGATGATAGTGTAATCAGTAAAATTATCCCTACTGCTACCAACAAAGTCAAAATATGCGAAAGACTGAACCTCTCTTTTCGAAGAATGATAACACTATTTATTAATAAGAATGCAATTAAGATATAGACTCCAAATAATAAAACAAACAAGGCAAATAAAAAAATTACACCAACTAATAAATATACTAATCTATTTGAATAATTAATTCCTAACATTACTAAAAAACTAGCAAAGGTACTTAAAAACATGAAAAATAAAAAGCCAGCTAGTAAGTTTATATTTTGCTTTCTTTTTATCCTCCAAAATGCGCCTAACCATAAAAGTGTTAGAATAACCAAGATCAATATATAGGGCATCATTTTACCACCGGCTTTCTTTCAACTCTATTATAGACTAATAACGCCGATATACCAAATAATACACTTTTTCAAAACTAAATACACCGTGATAGTTTCTATATTATTCATTATTCAGGATTAAACGTATAACACTAAAAAGTACAAATTCCTTTGTACTTTTCTCTGCTTAAAAATGTGTTTCATCAATATCAAGATTGTCTAATGCTTGATTAATAGCCGCCATCTCCTGTTCAGTCAACTCAACTTCCATTGCTCCTAAATTTTCTTCCAAACGATGTATTTTGGTTGTTCCTGGAATAGGAACAATCCAATCTTTTTGATTAATCTCCCAAGCTAGAACAATTTGTGCGCTAGTAGCATTTTTACGTTCAGCAATTTCTTGCACTAAATCTAATAAGGCCTGATTACGTTTCATTACTTCAGGATTAAAACGTCCCATATTATTTCTAAAATCACCTTCAGCATACTTTGTTGCTGGCGTATATTTACCTGATAAAAATCCGTTTCCTAGTGGAGAATAAGCAACAAATCCTACATTTAACTCCTCACAAACTTTAAACACTTCCTTTTCAGGCTGTCTAAAGACCATTGAATACTGATTTTCAATACAAGTTACTGGACATACCGCATGTGCTCTTTTTAAATAATCTAATGGTGCATTTGATAAACCCCAATGTTTTATTTTTCCTTTAGCTATTAACTCTTTCATCACGCTAGCCACTATTTCTGGTTCTACTTCAGGATCAACTCGATGTTGATAATATAGATCAATATAATCAACGCCTAGTCGTTTTAACGATCCCTCTAATTGTTCTCTAATCGAATCCGGCTTACTATTTAAAATATTTTGTGGTTTACCATCAACGATTTCTTGTCCATAAATACCAAATTTTGTAGCAATAATTACTTCATCTCGAGGGAAAATCTCCAATGCTTTACCTAATAAAACTTCATTTGCTTCACCATATACAACAGCTGTATCAAAAAAATTGCATCCTAAAGTAACCGCATGTCTAATTAATTTAATCATCTCTTCACGATCAGCAGGAGCCCCATAAGCATGATCCATTCCCATACATCCAAGCCCAATAGCAGATACTTCTAATCCTTGACCTAATATTCTCGTTTTTCTCATTTTTATCTTCTCCTATATTTATATTTCTTTTGCATCTTTATAATATATAATTATTTATAAACATAGAAGTCTCAATAAGTAGTATCGATATAACCTTAGGGTTATATCGATACTATATATCTAAAACTCTTTTTACTGCATTAACAAACTCAATAACTTGCCGTGAAGGCTCTAATGAAAACAATAAACCATAAGGCATATAATAATCCCATTCAACTGGAATAGTTTTAATTAAAGGATGAATATTTTTCCAGCTCTTGACACTCATAAGCAAACTTTTATTATTTTCGCATTCATTAAAAACAGAGATATCAAAAAACTCAAACTCTTTGATTATAATAGTAGGATCATTTTTAATTAAATCATCACGCATTTCATCAACATATTTATTCCAGCCTCTTTTAATCAGCATTAATTCACGTCCATGAATATCTTGCAAAGACAGCTTATCTTTGTTACTTAATTCATCATAAATAGATAAAGCAAGACAAATTGATTCTTTTTTTATTTCTAGAGAATCACAGCCCCGCTGTTTGAAATTATCCTTTTCAAATACACCAGCAACCAAATCAATATTATCGCCTAAATTAGCTAGTATTTCTCGAGCATTTTCCGGAGTATTTTCAAATGGAATTAGTTGAATTCTTAAATTAGGACATAATTCATGAATCCGCGGCCATAAATCGATAAGAAATTGACTTGGTGTTGTATTTGATGTTCCAATTCTTATTACCATTTCTTCTTTTTCCATCGCCTTGTGTGCTCGTACAATTGAATCCTTTGCATATTTAATTAAATATTTGGCATCCCTATATAAAGATGCTCCTGCTGGTGTCAAAGATACCCCTTGATGAGTTCTTTTTAGAAGTTTTAAACCCAAATTTGTCTCTAGAATATTTATCTGTTTAATTACAGCACTAGGACTAATAAATAAGTCCTCTGCAGCTTTAGAGAAACTACCGCGATCAACAACCTTTATAAATGTTTCTAATTGAGGGTTATACATATTCTCACTTCCTTTATTCTATTTTAAATTATTTAAAGAATAGTTAAAATGTTTTTATAACCTATTTTTCTTATTCATCACATTTTTATTAGATATATATTGTTATTCTCGTCCATGCCAGCAGTTAGCTAGTTTAAACATTGTTTCCATATCTAATATTCCTCCCGTTAATATCTTTCCCTTAAGTTCTGGGTTTTCCATCGCACTTGATAAAATAATTCTTTTTAAAGTTATTGTTGAGATATTCGGCATACTTGATTTTAATAACGCTGCTGCTCCTGCTACATGTGGGGCTGCCATTGAAGTTCCATTCAAGGGGCTATACTCACCAGCAAGATCAAGACTGAGAATGTTTGTTCCAGGGGCTGCTATATCAACAGTTTTAAGACCATAATTTGAAAAACGGGCTAAAGTATCATAGGGATCGACCGCTGCTACAGAAATAATATTTTTACAATCATATGATGCTGGATACATTGGATCAACATCATTGTTAGTTCCATCATTTCCAGCCGAAGCAATAAATAAGCCATCATACTGATCAATGGCATCTTTTAAAGCTTGTGAATAAGCTCGTCCACCCCAACTGGCATTTAAAATAGAAATCTTATAATAATTTGCAAAATCTATTGCCGCAATTGCCGAAGCAACATCAAGACTAAATTTTAAAGCTGCTACTCTTACTTGCCAGCATACTCCAGTAATACCAATACGATTATTTCCAACTGCACCAATCGTCCCTGCAACATGACTACCATGACCATCTAGATCCATTGAATCACTACTATTATCTGCAAAGTTCCAGCCATAAATTAATCTTCCATTCCACGTAGTCCACATATTTTCTCTTATGTCCGGATGATTTTGATCTATTCCTGTATCAATCACTCCAACACTGATACTACTATCGCCAGTTGTATAATCCCATGCAAGCGGTGCATTGATTTTTTGAATTCCCCAAAGCTGATTGTATAAAGGATCATTTGAGATAATATGCATTTCTTCAATATAATCCGGTTCTGCATAAACAATATATGGACTTGATGATAATTTTGCAACTGCATTAGTAACTGCATGAGGATTTTTATCTTTTAAATAAATAAGAACTATATTAGTTCCCTCATTTAGACTTTCAGTATTCTTTGAATGGAAGATGATTTCTGCTTTTTCATAATCAATCCCATCTAAAACAAGATCAATATAATAGTCTAGTACATCTTTAGAAGTAATATTTATATTTAATGCTACAATTACTTTTCCAAGCTCATAATTATTATTCATTTTACTTCCTCCTTACCTATATACTTTATATTTTATGATACTATTTCCAATTCATTACTATATTTATTGCAGCGCTTTGTTGAAAATAAAACTGTATAGCAGGAATAAAGTGAATTTTGTTTACTAAACTATGGTAATTAAAAAATTGACTCTTAACATGTGAAAGTGTCAATCCAAAACTTAATCAAATTATCTTTATATTTTTTATAATTTCATATATTTTCTCCTGTCGTTAATTTTTTCAACTAATTATACGTACTAAAAAAATAAATTTCAATTCAACTTACCTTTTTTAATATTGAGAACTTGTGTACTAAATAAAACAATATCCTTATTACATCTTGCCTGATTGTTTATCTATTTTTTCTTCATGTGTAACGTAATAGTACATCTTTTATAAAATCAAAAAGTACTGATTTAATCATATTCTTATTATGTTTAATATATTTTTGAAGATTATTTATTTCTATTTTTACGGAAAATCTATGACTTTTATTTATGGGCGTATAAAGATTAGATGGAAAGTGTGTCAGTTGAAATATATAATAATTATTCTCAACAAGAATAGAATTACTCCCTATCCTATAAATTTTATTTGCCTTAGATATTCATTTTGGATATTCTTGTAGATAATTCATTAATATTTGCAAATATATTATCTATCACTCTACCAAATTCTTCATCACTCTTACCTGTTGGATCATCCAAATTCCAATCTTCCTTATATCTGCAAGGAAGAAATGGACAATTAACATTACATCCCATAGTTATAACAATATCTACTTCTGGAATATCGACTAGTAACTTAGGGTGTTGTGTTTTTTCCATATCCATATCATATCGTTTTTTCATTATCCTAACAGCATCCTGATTTATTTGCGGTTTTACTTCTGTTCCTGCTGAATAGCTTTCAAATACATCAGAAGCAAACAATTTTGCTATTGCCTCTGCAATCTGGCTTCTACAAGAATTATGAACACATATAAATGCGACTTTTGGCATATTATTCATTTCTTTCAAATTATCCTTTCAAATTGTTTAATATTAAATAAAAACAATAATAAGCAATTTCATCTCGCTTAAATCCCCTTCACAAAAAACACCTTGTTTCAATGATTCATCCATCTATTGTTAATATGATATTCTTAACTTCTTCTATCGTTAAAACCTTTCCAAAAGATACTACTTTCTCATCAATTACAAGCGCAGGTGTAGACATAATCCCATAGCTTGCTATTTCTGTAAAATCTGTGATATGTTCTATACTCATTTCCTGTCCTAATTCATCCAAGGCTTCTTTAACATTTTTCTCTAAAGTTGCACATTTAGCACAGCCAGAACCTAAGACTTTAATTCTTGAACCCTTATCTTTCTTTTCCAATCCTCTCTTCATACTCCCATCACCACATTGAACATTACAACAATTTTTCTCTTTTTTCTTAAATAATTTCATCACTTATTTCTCCTTTTATTCATAATTAAATTTTGAGACAACATCTAATAATGGATTTTCTTATCTAGGAACTGCCATCATCCATTTATCATCTAGATATTGATTTATAACTAAAATAATTTCTTTAACAAAATCTTCTTTCCCGTCCTACCTTAATTATAACCCCAAACATGTACATCCACCAACTGAGTGAATTGAATAGTTAAAACCACTTTTTAACATTTAATTAATCTCCATCGTTATATTAAAATGTACAATATTTCTCATATTAAACATATCTTCTACATTAATAGAAATGAAAATATATTAAACATAAAACCTACAGATATAATACCTACTGTTACTATTGCCACAAATACAATCATAAGTTTTCTCTTCACTGCCTTTGATAGCATAATCATTGATGGTAAAGATAATGTTGTAACAGCCATCATAAATGATAAAACAGTTCCAAGCCCTGCCCCCTTTAACAATAGACTTTCTGCTATAGGAATTGTTCCAAATATATCAGCATACATAGGTACACCAACTACTGTTGCAAGTGGAACAGAATAAAAATTATGATCACCTAGTATAGACTGTATCCAATGTTCGGGTATTACATTATGAATGACTGATCCAATAGCAACACCTACAAATATATATATTGATACTTTCTTAACTGTTTCTATGACTTGTTCTTTTGCAAAGTTTCGTCTATCTTTGACTGTTAAGCTCACAAAACCAACATCTACATTATCTGTCTGTTTAATAAAATCAGCCACTTGGTCATCCATACCAAGTTTTTCTATCAACCTTCCCCCAACAACAGATATAATCAAACCAGCTATAACATATAACACCGCCACTTTCCATCCGAATATGCTCATTAATAATATCAGCGCTCCTAGATCAACCATAGGTGAAGAAATCAGAAACGAGAATGTTACGCCTAAGGGTAAGCCTGCACTTGTAAATCCCATGAAGATAGGAATCGATGAACAACTACAAAACGGTGTAACTGTTCCAAGTAAAGCTCCTAATATATTTGCCCAAATACCATAAAATCTTCCTAATATCTTTTTTGTTTTTTCTGGTGGAAAATAACTTTGAATATATGAAATAATATAAATCAATACCGATAATAATATAAATATCTTAATACTATCATAAATAAAAAAATGCAACATCCCACCTATTTTTTCATCTATATTTAATCCAATGCTAGTTAATATTGATCCAATCAATTCATTTAACCATCGCATCCCAAGAATCTGGTCTTGAAAAAACAGCAAAATTTGACTCATAGCACCCTCCTTATATCGATATATTTCGATGTATAAAACAAATAAATTTCCACCTATTTAGTGGTGGTAATTTATACAACAGTTAACTTATTTACATATTTCATACTTTGAGCTGTTGTAAATATTCTATTGCAAACTGTATACCATCTTTAGATAAAGAATAATGAGACCATTTCCCATCTTTTCTAACATTTACAATTTTAGCGTCAGTTAACAGTTTCATATGGTGCGATAACGTAGATTGGCTAACATCTAATATATCTAACAATTTACATGCGCAATGTTCACCGGATTTCAAAATATCTAATATTCTTAAACGATTAGGATCGCAGAATGCTTTAAAAACCTTAGCATCTTGATTAAACTGTTTTTCCATCAAACCACCTCATATCTATCTTCTTCGATGTGATATTAACATACATATCGATATTCGTCAATATATTTGTAAAATATATCGTAATTATAGTGCTTGAAAGAAATGATATTATTCTTAGATTCATGCATATAAAAAGCAGATATCATTTAAGAAATCTGCTTCATTCTCACGAAATTCTCACAAGAAAATACATGACTTTACTTATTCTTCATATGAGGGAATAAAATTACCTCACGGATTGATTCTTGTCCAGTTAATAACATAACAAGTCTATCAATTCCCATACCCATTCCACCTGTTGGTGGTAATCCATATTCCAATGCTTCTACATAATCTAAATCCATTTCATTAGCTTCATCATTACCTAATTCTTTTTCTTTTAACTGATTAGCAAATCTTTCATACTGATCAATTGGATCATTTAATTCAGTAAATGCATTAGCATATTCATTACCACAGATAAATAATTCAAAACGTTGTGTAAAACGTGGATCATCTAAATTCTTCTTTGCCAGTGGTGAAATCTCAATTGGATGACCATAGACAAATGTCGGTTCAATAATTGTTTCTTCAACATATTTTTCAAAGAATTCATTGATAATATGACCATAGCCAAAATGAGGTTCTACCTCAATATGATGCTCTTCTGCTAATTTCTTAGCATCATCAAAGCTTAATTGATCAGCAAAATCAATTCCTGTTTTTTCTTTAATTGCATCTGTCATTGAAATACGTTTAAATCCTGGTGCTAAAGAAATCTTATTTCCCTTATATTCTAACTCATATGTACCACAAACTTCATTAGCTGCATTTGAAATAATTCCTTCAGTTAAATCCATCATCCCTTCAAGGTCACTAAAGGCTTTATAAACTTCAATTGTTGTAAATTCAGGATTATGTGTTCTATCCATTCCTTCATTTCTGAATAAACGTCCAATTTCATAAACCGCATCCATACCACCAACAATTAATCTCTTTAATCCTAATTCAGTTGCAATACGTAAATAAAAATTCATATCCAAAGCATTATGATGAGTAACAAAAGGTCTCGCACTGGCACCACCTAAAATTGGATTTAATACAGGTGTTTCTACCTCAACATAGCCTTGATTATCTAGATAATGTTGAATAGAACGAATTATTTTTGGTCTTGCAAAAGCAATTTTACGAGCTTCTTCATTCATGATTAAATCAACATATCTTCTTCTATAACGTTCTTCAACATCACTTAATCCATGATATTTTTCTGGTAAAGGACGCAAAGCCTTAGTTAAATGAGTATACTCTTCAACCTTAATAGAACATTCCCCTGTATTTGTCATAAATACGGTTCCTTTTACACCAACGATATCTCCAATATCACCTTTTTTGATAATTTCATAAACATCTTCACCGACTGCATCCTTACGTACATATAACTGGATTTGACCATCTCGATCTTGAATATGCATGAAGCACACTTTCCCTTTGCGACGCTTTGTCATAATTCTTCCAGCGACTTTAACCTCAACAGCCATTTCTTCTAATTCTTCATGCGTCTTATCACCGTAAGTTTCCTTAATTTCTTTTGAATATGCAGTAACATCAAACCGTTGTCCAAAAGGATCAATTCCCTTATCTACTAGCTCTTGTAATTTTTCACGGCGAACTAACTCTTGTTCGCTAAACTTTCTTTCTTCCATTTTTTCCTCCTAAAATATAAAAAACTCTCATCCGCTAAAGGGACGAGAGTATCGTGGTACCACCCTAATTCGTTAATAAGTCACCTTATTAACCTCAACAACTATCAAATAATAGTTTTGCCTGTAACGTGGCTCACGTTATCTAATCAACCTTAATATCCTAGATACAGCTCCTAGTCTTTTTTCATTATATCCTGTGTTATCCCATTCCACCAGCCGAGACTCTCTTAAACACATAAAATACAATTACTCCTCTATTCATCGCCTTTATTCATCTTTGTAATCTTAACTTATCTTCCAATTATTGTCAATATCAATCTTTCCAAATCCACCATTTTAACTTTTTGGGATCTGGATTTTTACTACTTGCATAATATACTGCCATACGGTACATATAAAGTTGGCAGCGATCTACCATTTGTCCTCTAACATCACATTCTTTTTGATACATTTCTTCTGGGTCAGCGCCTTTTAAAGAAGCTATCGTTTCATAACCAATTAAATTCAATGATGCAGCAGTTGCTTTACCAACATAAGGTATTTTAGTTAACTCACTCATAATGATCACCTCAATTACATTATAAGCCACTAATAACTTAAAAGCTATCCTCTGGGATAGCTTTTGGTCAATAGAAATTTTAAGCAACAACAATTTCTAGTTATATTATTGACGTATTTTTATTTTTTATACATGGTCAAATGCATTTTCGATATCTTCTAACAAATCATCTATATGCTCTAAACCAATTGACAATCTAATAGTGTTAGCTTTAATTCCAGATGCTGCTAATTCAGCTTCATTCATTTGTGAATGCGTTGTTGAAGCAGGATGAATTACTAATGATTTCGCATCAGCTACATTTGCTAATAAAGAAAAAATTTCTAAATTATCTATAAATTTCTTAGCATCATTTTCGTCACCAGCAATTTCAAAAGTAAAAATTGATCCAGCTCCATGTGAGAAATATCGTTGATATAATTCATGATAAGGACTATTATTTAGTGATGGATGATTAACTTTTGCAACTTTAGGATGTTTACTTAAATAATCAACCACTTTTAAAGCATTTTCTACATGACGCTCTACTCGTAGTGATAATGTCTCCAATCCTTGTAATAAAAGAAAAGCATTGAACGGAGAAATAGTCGCTCCCTTATCACGTAATACTACTGCTCTAATTCTAGTTACAAAGGCGGCAGCTCCAGCAGCTTCAGTAAAAATAACACCGTGATAACTTGGATCAGGTTTACTTAATTGTGGGAACTTCCCTGAAGCCTGCCAATCAAACTTTCCAGAATCGACAATTACACCACCTAAAGTAGTTCCATGCCCGCCAATAAACTTAGTTGCTGAATGCACAACAATATCTGCTCCATGTTCAATTGGCCTAAATAAATATGGTGTTCCAAATGTATTATCAATAATTAATGGAATACCATGCTCATGAGCAATTTTACTAACTGCCTCAACATCAACTAAACTTGAATTAGGATTTCCTAATGACTCTATAAAAATCGCTTTGGTATTTTCTTGTAACGCTAATTTAAAATTCTCGGGATCATCACTATCAACAAATGTTGTATTAACACCATAATTTGTCAATGTGTGAGCTAATAAATTATATGTCCCCCCATAAATTTGTTTAGCTGCCACAATATGATCACCACTTCGTGTAATACTTTCAATCGCATAAGTCACTGCAGCCGCTCCTGAAGCTACTGCTAATGCTGCTACCCCACCTTCTAAAGCTGCCATTCTTTGTTCAAAAACATCTTCAGTTGGATTAGTTAAGCGTCCATAAATATTACCAGCATCACTTAATCCAAAACGTGCTGCCGCATGATCACAATTATCAAATACATAAGCTGCTGTCTGGTAAATAGGCACTGCTCTTGCTCCGGTAGGATCAGTTATTTCTTGTCCTACATGTAACTGTTTAGTTTCAAATCTTAAATTGTCTTTACTCATTTTATTTTCCTCTTTCCTTAATGTTTGTTATCTATGATTTATAAAAAACAATACATTCGTCCATTCCGAAAATTATTTCTGAGCTGTTGTAGTAGTTCAAAATTCATTTTTCTTCCCCTTATCCTACTGTTATAGTATGAATAGAGTATACTAAACTATTTCCTACCTGTCAATAGGGAAATAAAAAGTCATGTTATAAATTTATATGTATCTATTGTCAAACGGTCAAAAATAATTAACTTACTAGATATAAACTAGCATTTTATGGGGTAGCAATAGTCTTATATTATTAATGATTCCCTTTCTTTAATTTTGTTCTTTCTAAAACTTAAAAAATATATTGCTATACCTTTCAATTTTTTCCATAATAAAAATCTCACTTCTATAGTCTTGGTAAGATTATATTATCACATCTATCTACTTTGGCGAGATTATATCTAATTATTTAAAAGTTTTTATTAATGTGTTTTACGATGTCTATAATAGTATTGTATTGAAATTCCTAATAATGATAAACCGCTTATGATCAACAATCCTGTCATATCGACACTATCGCTAGTTTTTACAGCAGCTGTTGAATTTGATTGGGGAGCAACATCGGCATCAGGATTAGATGGAGTTGAAACTACTGTTTCACGATCCCACAAATAATCTTTTACAAATTCACTGAACTGACTACGCCATACACCCCAGTCATGAGCTCCATTTTTCCATTCAAAAACTACATTAGCTCCGGCTTTTATCAATTCTTCATTAATTTGAACATTGACATTCCGCCTAACAAAAGTATCAAAAATTCCTACACTCACATAGTATTGTGATACTTTGGGAAACGCTGCAACCATTTCCAGTGTTAATGTTTCTTCAACAAAATCTAATGTACGACTCGGTGAAAATACACCATAATAGCCAAATGTTTCATTACTATAGAACATTGCTTGAACTGTAACTGTAGCTCCACTAGACAGACCAGCTAGTACTTTATCTTGGGAATTTGCTGAAACACTATAATTCTTTTCAATGTAAAGCATAATGCATTCTGTAAGATTTTTTAGGCTATCACCCTTTTCAAAGTTAAAATATGTATTATCCTTAGTAACCACAATTGCGTCAGCCACTTCACCATCAGCAATTAGATTATCCATAATATTATTTGCTGAAGCGATATTCATCCACTCAACATCATTTCCCCCACCACCATGTGCAAGATAAATTGTCTTATAAGTTTTATTTGTATCATAGTCATGCGGTAAATATATACCTAACGGCTGGCTACTGCCATCAATGTTGTTATATTAGCCTCTATAAATGATAAACATAATAAGCTGATTATTCCTAATTTTAATCTTCTCATAAATCTAGCCTCCTTTTCTCTTTTCTATTAATATTTTATCACAGCCTCATTTTGAAATTGCTTTTATTTGGCGTGGTTTCTATAATAAAGAAAATCATTGATAAATAATAAAAAGGGGCATATTTTGAACCTTACAAAGCATAAAAATTATAAATTTTCTCAAACAAACTACAAAGCTGATAAATTGCTTCACTAAAATTAATGTTATCATCAATTCTATAGCACTCATCAAGATTACGATTCCCCGTCGCAATCTTTCCTACATATAAATGATCAATCTTTTGTTCTTTAATAAAATGTTTCAATTCAAGATAGCCACTAAAAAATTCTGCCATTAAATCCAAATCACTTTTATATAGAGATACGACTATTATTAAGTCACTCCCAGTAAACTTTTTTTCAACTACCATCTGTCCATATGACTTTAATGATAATTGAATATCTAAATCTATCCCAATTTCATAAAACTTTTGTTTATATACAATTAGTGAGCTAACTGAGTAACTATCACCAATTACTATAAGTCTTTGTTTTTTTGCTAACTTATCTCTTAAATTTTTCTCAATAATTCTCTCTTTAAATATTTCTTGATGTTTTTTCTCTTTAGTAATCAAGTATTGAACGTCAGTGTAGTTTTTATAGCCTAATTTTTTTAAAAAACGTAATAAAGTTGATTTTGATACTTTTGTATCTTTTAAAATATCAACCATCTTGATTGATTCAATCTGATTACTTTTTTTGATCAGATACGCTGCTAAAAGATAATCATTACTATTATATGAAGAAGTACACAAAATTAAGTTTAGTTTACCTATTATCATAATAACCACCATAATAACAATAAGCTATATTTTGAAAATAGTTATCTAAAATCATATTTTCTAGCGCCTCATCTAGGTAACTAGGAATTTTTAAAAATAGGGCTTTTTCACAAAGAAAATTTTTATAGCCAACACAAATAAGATTGTTTTTCCCCACTAATAAATGTTCAATCAAAGTTGGTTTTAACTCCGCAATTCTTCCTGTCATTGAAAGCAAAATAATTAAATCATCCGCTTGAGGTTCGATATAATTATTATTATAAATAGTATTTTGAATCACAAGTTTTTGCATCATCACCATATCACCTTGAAAACGCAATAATGAATCCATCATCTCATTCGAACCGATTAAAATAACACGGCTACATTTTTTAATCATCTCACAGCACTGATTTATTAATCCTTGATCTGATACTGTCCAATAATCATCGTTATCTAATAGCGGTTTTAAAAGCTGATTAACTTGTTGATTATTTTTGCGAATCGAACGTTCCTCCAACTGACTTATTCGTGCCGCCGCATGGACTTGCATTAAATCTTTAATAATTGAAAATTTTTTAAATCCAAATATTCTAAAAAAGCGATTGAGAGTAGAAACAGAAACATAACATGCATCTGCAATTTCCTGAAGTGTCATTTCAAAAACATCATAATAGTGCAGTAATAAATAATAAGCAATATTATAATTAGTATCTTGAATATCCGGATTATTAATTATTTTTAATAATGAAGTAACAAAAACATTCATTTAAGTTTCTCCTTCCCTATGGTCTTATTATTAAGTTTACCACCATGATACTACACCTGTCAAAATAGAAAAATCCTGTCTAAAACAGGATTTTTACCTTACCATTTAAGATGTTCAATAATATGACGTGCTACGATGATTCCATTTGCTCCTGCCTGAGCCAGCCCTCTTGTTAATCCGGCTCCATCACCTGCTACATACAGATCATCTATTTCACATTCAAACCCTTCTCTTACCTTTGGCCGCGCTGAATAGAATTTCGCTTCCACTCCATACAGCAACGTATGCTCATTCGCTATCCCCGGTGTTACATTATCCAGTGCCTCAATCATCTCGATAATTGATTTCATCGTGTTGTACGGTAATACCAGCCCCAGATCTCCCGGTACCGCCTCTGCTAAGGTCGGCTCTGTATACCCTTCTTTCAAACGCTTGTAAGTCGTTCTTCTCCCTTTCTTGATATCTCCATATCTTTGCACCATGACTGATCCGTTTGACAGCTTGTTCGCCAGTCTGCTCACCTCATGTGCAAATTCATTCGGTTCATTGAACGGCTCGCTGAAGGTATGGGATACCAGCAGCGCAAAGTTGGTATTCTTGCTCCCCAGCTTCGGATCATGATAGGCATGTCCGTTCGCCAGCATCGTCCCGCTGTGATTCTCTATTACTACATGCCCTGACGGATTTGAACAGAATGTTCTTACTTTTGTTCCGACACTTGTATTATAGACAAATTTACCTTCATACAGATTGCTGTTGATCTCTTCCATTACGATATTGCTGGTCTCTACCCGCACTCCTATATCGACCTGATTATTATAAAGCTCCAGTCCATGCTGTTTCAGTACTTTTGTCAGCCAGGCAGAACCGTCTCGTCCCGGTGCCAGTACGATCTTCTTCGCTTTGATGACCTCATCATTTTCCAGAACTACCCCGACAGCATGTCCGTCTTCAACCAGCACTTCCTTTACAGCTGTTCTAAATGCCATATCAATATGTTCTTTCAGTTCCGTTGACATTTCTGTCATGATCCGCAGATTCTCTTCTGTTCCTAAATGTCTTACCTTGGCCCGCAGCAGTTTTAATCCTACTGCATAGCCTCGATGTTCAATTTCTTTGACCTTGTCAGTCGTAGGATCCGTTATTTCTCTGGTTGCTCCGTGTTTTAAATAAAGATTGTCAACATAGTTGATTACATCTTCAACCTCATTGGTTGAAAGATAGTCAGTCAGCCAGCCGCCAAATTCACTGGTAATATTGAATTTACCGTCAGAATAGGCACCGGCACCGCCAAATCCGGCTGTAATCGAACAGGCAGGAAGACAGCCCGGTTCATTGTTCCTGATGATTGGACAGGACTTGATCTTCTTTTCCTTGATCGGACAGTGACGTTTCATAACATCCTGACCTTTATCTATAAGCAATACGTTCAATTCCGGCTGTTTCAAATACAGTTCATAGCAGGCCATGATTCCTGCTGGTCCCGCTCCAACAACCACAACATCATAATTATTTTTCATTTTATCGCTCCGTTCTGGGTTTTAACGCTAACCCTACTAATTATACTCGATATAATTATGCATTTCAATCTTCTTTTATTATCAACGCAAAAAAATTTTGATACTTAGTTTGCTGAAATAGTTTGAAAATGCTATGATATAGTTAAAGCACGGGAGCTTGTAAACAGGCTGAGAGGAAGTTGTGAACTTCGACCGCTAACCTGATTTGGATAATGCCAACGTAGGGACATACTCACTAACAATAAGTAGGGAATATGGCACTTGGCATATTCTCTTTTTAGTGCTTTAAGAAAGTGAGGAAGAATATGTTTGAAAAAGTTTTAGAAGAAATTAAATTACGCAATCCAATTGTGCATTGCATTACTAACTATGTTACTGTCAATGATTGTGCTAATGCCATCTTAGCTGTTAATGGCAGCCCCATTATGGCTGATGACATTCATGAAGTTGAGGAAATTACAACAATCTGTAATGCTTTAGTAATCAATATTGGTACGCTGAATGAAAGGACAGTTGCTTCAATGATCAAAGCAGGAAAAATGGCTAACCATTTAAATCACCCTGTTGTTCTCGATCCTGTTGGTGCTGGAGCTAGCAAACTTCGGACTAATACTGCAAAAAAACTACTTGAAGAAATTAATTTTAGTGTTATTCGAGGAAATATTTCCGAAATAAAAGCCCTAGCAATGAATATGACTTCAACTCAAGGAGTCGATGCCAATATCAATGATATTGTAACATCTGAAAATCTTAATGAAGTTATTAGTTTTGCTAAGAAATTTAGTCAAGAAACCGGTGCCGTAATCGCAATCACTGGAGCAATTGATATTGTTGCCAATCAAGAAAAAACCTATGTAATCACTAACGGTTGTGCAATGATGTCACGAATCACAGGAACAGGTTGTATGTTATCGGCAATTCTTGGAGCAACAACCGCTATTGGTCAAAATGATTTTTTAGAAACTACTGCTTATACGATTGCAATGATGGGATACTGTGGTGAGTTAGCTGATCAAAGAGTTCGTAATGACAATAGTGGAACAAGCAGTTTTAGAATGCATTTAATCGATGCCTTGAGTACAATTAATTATTATCAATTGAAAGCCGGTGTTAAAATTGAACTTCACTAGAAACATGCTAGAACTATATTTAGTCAGCGACCGCAGCTGGTTGAACGATCGTTCACTTGAAGAAGATATTGAACAAGCTATTTTAGGTGGAGTAACAATGGTTCAATTACGCGAAAAAAATTTAACTGATGAAGAATTTACTATTCAAGCAAAAAAAATCAAAACAATTTGTTCTAAATACCATATTCCCTTTATCATCAACGATAATGTAGCCGTAGCATTGGCTGTAGACAGTGATGGAATTCATATCGGTCAAGATGATCAGCCTGTTAAAAGAGTTCGAAAAATAATCGGTCCTCATAAAATTATTGGGGTTTCTGCTCACAACTTAAAAGAAGCTCTTGCCGCCAAGGAAGATGGTGCTGATTATTTAGGAGTGGGAGCCATGTTCAATACTTCAACTAAAGATGATGCTACAGCAGTGAGCTTTACCCAATTACATGAAATAACTACAAAAATTGGCTTACCTGTTGTAGCAATCGGTGGTATCAACCAAGACAATTGCCTACTCTTAAAAGGAACAAAAATTGATGGTATTGCTGTTGTTTCAGCCATTATGAGCGCTCCTGATATAAAAGAAGCAGCCGCTAAATTAAAAGCACATGCCCGAGGAATCTATGATTAAAGGTTATATCATTGACATGGATGGAACTTTGCTTGATTCGATGCACATTTGGAATGAATTAGGCAGTCGTTTTCTCGAATTAAAAGGAATTACCCCTGAGGCAAATCTTAAAGATATCTTGGCACCACTATCAATTAACCAAGCAATTAAATACATCGCTGAGACATATCAATTAAAAGAGCCTCTTGATGTTTTAATCAATGAAGTTAATAGTTTATTGAATCATATTTATTTAAGCGAAATCCCCTTAAAACCAGGGGCTTTGGAATTTATTACTAACTGTTTTAACCATCATAAAAAACTGTGCTTATTAACTGCAAATAATTATCAAGCAACAATTAACATTCTTGATAAATATAATCTAACATCAAAATTTGATGAAATTATTACATGTGATCATACTACTTTAGATAAACGCAGTGGCGAGGCCTACAATTATGCAATCTCTGCATTACACCTCCATAAAGATGAATGCATTGTTATTGAAGATGCCCTTCATGCAATAATTGCTGCAAAAAAGCAAGGTTTTACAGTATGGGCCGTTGCAGATCAAAGTAATCAAGATGATTGGGATGAAATTTGCAAAATAAGTGATTTAAATTTAAAAAATTTATCAGAAATGGAGAGATGATTATGAAAAAAGTTCTAACTATCGCAGGAACTGATCCAACAGGTGGAGCAGGAGTTCAAGCGGATCTAAAAACCATGACAGCTCATAAAGTCTACGGGATGAGTATTATTACTGCCTTAGTGGCCCAAAACACATTAGGTGTTAGAGATATTATGGAAGTAAAACCTGATTTTTTAGCCGAACAGTTTGACTGTGTCTTTGAAGATATTTATCCTGATGCAATTAAAATTGGAATGGTTTCCAGTCCAGTATTAATTGAAATGATCGTAAATAAATTAACATCACAAAAAGATTGTCCTATCGTTGTTGATCCTGTTATGGTTTCTACTAGCGGATCTCGTTTATTAGCTGACAATGCTCTAAGACTCTTGAAAGAAAAGCTTATTCCATTAGCTACTATTATTACCCCTAATATCCCTGAAGCACAGGTTTTAACAAATTTAAAAATTAATACTAAAGATGACATGATTACAGCCGCAAAGATGATTAGTGAATGGTACCACGGCTACATTTTGATCAAAGGGGGCCATTTTGAAGAACGGGCTGATGACCTTCTTTATTACCGGGGAAATATTACTTGGTTGACAGGAGAAAAAATTAATAATCCTAATACTCATGGCACTGGCTGTACCCTTTCTTCAGCAATTGCTTCCAATCTAGCTTTAGAATATTCAATTGAAGAAAGCGTTACTAGAGCTAAAGTCTATATTACCGGGGCTTTAAAAGCTAATCTTAACCTAGGTCATGGCAGTGGACCATTAGATCATTGCTGGAATATTAATCAAACATTAAAATAATTCAACCGATATAATTGCTTTAGTAGTATAATGAGGTAGAGCTATTTTTTCTAATTTAATAAGGAGGAAAATAGAATGCCAGTTAATCCATATAATCTTGATATGATCACTAAGATCTGTAACCATTTAAATACTGCTTGTGCAATCATTACATATCGTCATAATTTTCATTTTGAATATGCTAATGATCTTTATTATCAACTTTTTAAATACAAGCGTAATGACGGCTTCAACTATTCTCTTCCCTATTCTAATGATTATCAAAAAGTAAAAAATACAATTACTAGTATCATTCAAAAGAAAGAAGAATTTCTCGAAATTGAGACTCAATCATTTAATAAAGATAATGACTTGATTTGGACTCGTTCTAGACTATCCTTTATATACAATAATCAGTCAGTATATATAATTTGTTTAGTCGAAAATATTACTGAAAACAAAAAAGTTTTAAAAAATCTAGAAATCAGTCATCAAAAATATCTTCATGAGGGACAGTTTAAAGCAGCAATAGCATCAGATGCTTTAGTATCCTATGAAATTAATATTGATGATGATTTAATTATCGAAGATATTATCGAAAATACCGTTAACATGTTAAAACTAGTTGACTTAAACACTAACTGTAGTTATAGTGAGTTTTTACTTCGCTGGACTAAAAAATGCGTCCATCCTGATGATAAAAATAAATTCTACCAAGAATTACATCCTCACCGTTTAAAGAAATTATTTGAACAGGGGATTACGGAAGTATATTGTGAATATCGTTCGCTCAATGCAACTCAAAAACAAGGCTGGGTCAGTACAACGATTCATCTCTTACACGTTGGTGAAACAAATAAATTATTTGGCTTTGTCTATGTAAAAGATATTAATGATAAGAAAATACATGAATTAGAATTATTGCGCCAATCTCAATCCGATCCGCTCACTAAACTATACAATCGAACCGCTTTTGGTCAAATTGTTAATGAATATTTAAATAAAAAAAGAGAGTCTAGTAGTGCTTTATTATTGATTGATATTGATAACTTTAAAAATATCAACGATAATCTTGGTCATAGTTTTGGGGATACCGTTTTATGTGAGATTGCTCATAAGCTAACAAATATTTTTAATAACAAAGCAATTATTGGGCGTTATGGCGGCGATGAATTCATTATTTTCATTAAAGATATTCCCTCCAAGAAATATGTTTACCATAAAGCTAGTATCATTCTTGAAGAACTTCATCTTTATTACTCATCAAATTATCAAGAATATACGATCAGCAGTTCAATTGGTATTACTTTTAGCCCTGATGACGGTAAAACATTACACGAATTGTTTGAACAAACCGATTCTGCTCTCTATCGAGCAAAAAAACTGGGCAAATCGCAATATTTTGCTTTTAATGATAGCTATCAGGATATAACTCCTGTAACTAATTATATTAGTAAAGGCTGGCTAATTGATGAACTTGATGAAATTGTTTATGTTAGCAGCCTAGATACTTATGAATTACTATACTTAAATCGAAAGGGACGTGAAATCACCGGAATTGAAGCGGGAGAATATAATCATATTAAATGTTACGAAGCTCTACAAGGTCGAACTAGCCCCTGCCCATTTTGTACTAATGCTAAATTAAATCTTAATGAATTTTATATTTGGGAGTTTAGCAATCAGCATCTAAATAAAGACTATATTGTTAAAGATAAATTAGTATTATGGGAAGGAACACCTGTGCGAATGGAAATTGCTGTTGATGTTTCTGATACTCATAACTTCAATCTTCAACGTGTTCCTACTGAATTTGCAATTGAAAAAACGATTTTAGATTGTCTTCAAGCCTTGACAATTCCGGACACTCTTGAAGAAGCTATTAACAACGTTTTAGAGATCATTGGCAATTTTTACCAAGCAACAAGAGCATATATCGTTGAAATTGACCTAAATACAAAAATTGGTTCAAACACTTATGAATGGTGCCGAGAAAACTATCCTCACTATCGTGACCAACTACAGCGGATTGATTTAAATGAAATTCCTTATATTTATGAAGCTTTTGAACATCATAACAATCTAATTATCAATGATTGTGAAGCCATCAAAAAAGAGCATCCTCGAGAATATGCACACTTTATTAGTCGTGAAGCCCATTCTTTAGTGACAATTCCCTATGAGGAAACTGGCATTTTTGCAGGCTATATTGGTGTTGACAATCCTTCAATTAACCAAAATACAATTGCATTACTTGATTCTATCAATTTTTCTATCGTCAACGAGATAAAGAAACGTCGATTATATGAAAAAACACAGTACAATCTTTATCACGATAACTTAAGCGGCTTACTTAATCGTAATAGTTTTACTCAATTTTTGAGTTATGAAAATAGTGCTGTTTACTCTCAAGGAGTCATTCTTGCAGATATCAACGGCTTGAAAGAAATTAATCGCGATTTTGGACATTACCATGGTGATAAAATAATTACGATTATTTCTAGTATTATGAATTCATATTTCCCAAGCGAAAAAATCTTTAGATTAAGTGGTGATGAATTCATCATTATTGTAAACGATCTTGAGTATAAACAATTTATTGAAGCTACTAAGCAGATGGAAGATACTTTACTCGGTTCAACTCCAAATGGTGTCTCACTTGGATACACATGGAGTGAAGATAACATGGATATTAATGATTTGATTCACCAAGCCGAAGAATTAATGATGATCAACAAACAAATATACTATGAACGAGCTGATACATATAAAAAACACTATTCACCTAAAAAACTTGAAAATCTTCTCAAATGTTTTAAAGCAAAACAATTTGTTGTTTACTTACAGCCAAAATTTGATATTGATCAAAACAAAGTTGTTTCGGCCGAAGCTTTGGTCCGACTTGAATATCCCGGTCACGGCTTAATCATGCCAAATAAATTTATTCCCACATTAGAAAAAGAACGAATGACTCGTTACTTAGATTTTTATATGTTTGAACAAATTTGTGAAATTCTTGAGCGTTGGCAAAAAGAAGGAAAAGAATTAATTCCTATTTCTGTCAATATTTCTCGCCTTACCCTTCTAGAATCTGACTTTACTAATTCCTTAAAACGAATTAAAAATAAGTATAATATTCCTAACAATTTCATAACTCTTGAAATTACTGAAAGCATTGGAAATATCGATCGTAGTATCATTGCTACGATTTCTAAACGCATTAAAGATCTCGGTTTTAATATTTCACTAGATGACTTCGGTGCTAAATATGCAAATATGTCATTATTATCAACTTTAAATTTTGATGAATTAAAAATTGATAAATCAATGATCGACACATTAGTAAATAACGATAAATGTCAAACTATCTTACATCATATAATTGAAATGTGTAAAAAAATTAATGTTGCCTGTGTCGCTGAAGGAGTTGAAACTGAAAAACAAATAGAACTGTTGGTTTGTTTAGGCTGCAATATTATTCAAGGGTTTTATTATTCTAAACCAATTCCTTTACAAGAATTTGAGGATAAGTATCATCAATAATTTGTCTAAAAGTGTATCCTAATGGATACACTTTTTGTGCATTCTTATTTACAGTAGAAATCAAACATGGTAACATACAAAAGTATGATTATAATGCATTTTTGCGCTTTATAATCAAGATTAATTAATGAAAGGAAGTGAATGCGTGATATCAATTCAAGAATTACTTGGATTAATCAATGAATTTTTATATAGCAATATTTTAATTGCTCTGCTTGTTGCAACCGGGGTGTATTTTACAATTCGAACTAAATTTGTTCAATTTAGAATGTTACCAGAAGGAATTCGACTTCTTAAGGAAAAATCACATCATGATGATGGTGTTTCATCTTTTCAAGCACTAATGATTTCAACTGCATCACGAGTAGGAACTGGTAATATTGCTGGTGTTGCTACAGCTTTGGCTGCTGGTGGAGCTGGTTCTATTTTTTGGATGTGGATAATTGCTCTGATTGGTGGAGCCAGTGCTTTTATTGAATCAACCTTAGCCCAAGTCTATAAAGAAAAAGACGGCGACTCATTTCGTGGAGGACCAGCTTATTATATTGAAAAAGCTATCGGAAAACGCTGGTTAGGAATTATTTTTTCGTGTCTGTTGATTGCTTGCTTTATTTTTGGCTTTAATCCATTGCAAGCATATAATGTTAGTAGTGCCGTCGAATATTATTTTTCAAACAATGAATTAGTTGCCTTTGTTATTGGTGCAGTTTTAGCTTTAGCTACTGCTGCGGTTATTTTTGGCGGAGTCCATCGAATCGGGATCATTAGCTCCAAAGTTGTACCAGTCATGGCTATTTTATATATATTACTTGGTTTATACATAACCTTTAGCAATCTTAATCAGCTACCAGAAATATTTAGTGATATTTTTAATCAAGCATTTGATTTTAAAGCGATTGCAGGAGGATTTGCCGGCTCTTGTGTAATGCATGGAATCAAACGTGGGCTTTTTTCTAACGAAGCTGGAATGGGATCCGCACCGAACGCTGGAGCAACCGCAGATGTTTCTCATCCTGTAAAACAAGGTTTAGTACAAACCATCTCTGTTTTTATTGATACTATGTTAATTTGTTCCACTACTGCTTTTATGTTACTAAATTATGGGACAGAATCTGGATTAACAGGAATGCCGTATGTTCAACAAGCTATTTTTGCTGAAGTAGGTGAATTTGGTATTCATTTTATAACAATTTCTATTTTCTTATTTGCTTTTTCTTCTTTGATTGGAAACTATTGCTATGCTGAAAGTAATTTTAAATTTATTATTGACAACAAAAAAGCTTTATTTATTTTTAGAATTATTACTGTAATTATAATTTTCTTTGGTGCCCAAGCTAGTTTTAATACTATTTGGGATCTAGCTGATGTTTTGATGGGCTTTATGGCAATCATGAATATTGTCGTAATTTTATTGTTAGGTAAAATTGCTTTTAAATGTTTAAAAGACTATAGTATTCAAAAAAAGGAAGGAAAAGATCCAATTTTCCACCCTGATAATTTAGGAATTAAAAACGCTGAATTTTGGCATGATATTGAAAAAGAATATGAAAAACCTGTTGAAGTATGATCCTCAACAGGTTTTATTTATCCAAATTTGCTTCTAATTCTTTTATTCGTGTATTAATACTGTCAATTTCCTGAACGATTGCTGCTGTCTTTTCATCAAAAATATTATCATTACTAATAATTTCATAATACAGTTTGCCTAATTCAATAAACTTCTCATCTAAATCAGCCTGAGCACTTTTTATACTCACTCTCGTTTTCGCGACATCCGCTAATTCAGATGATTTTTCAATTGTTTTTTCTGTCAGTTTTGCTGCTTTTTTACTTAGATCATCAAATAATGCCATGATTATTCCTCCTTATATCTAGCTCATCACATAATTATTTTACCACAACCTCAGTAATCTACAATCACCTTTTCTCTAAAACTCTTTTTCTCAGGATATTATACCCTAAATTTTATCAACAAGCATATAATTTTATTTTTTTCATATATTTTTGATGAGGTGATTTTATAAAAATTCAATGGCAGAAATTAATTATATGTATTATTATTCCCCTTTTTGTAGGTACTCTTTCAGCATTTCTTACACACGATGCTATGACCACATTTGAAACAATTCAAAAGCCAGTGCTATCACCACCGGGATGGCTATTTCCAATCGTTTGGACTGTTCTATATATTTTAATGGGAATAGCATCCTATCTAGTCTTGACTACAGAGTCTTCTCAGCATGTAACTCTTTTCATTTATAAGATTCAGCTTTTTTTCAATTTTATTTGGCCTATTATCTTCTTTAATCTTAGGTTGTACTTACTTGCCTTTATTTGGCTAATAATTTTATGGCTGCTTATCTTAATAACAGCAATCCTATTTTACAAAACAAATAAATTAGCTGGCTATCTAATGCTCCCATATCTTATTTGGGTAACTTTTGCTGGTTATTTAAATCTTTCGATCTATCTTTTAAATTAAGTTCAACAATAAAAAAAGCCATTTACTATATGTAAAAGGCTTTTTGCTATTTATAAAAACTGCCGAATATCAATTACTAATTTTTCCTCAAGATTAATTAATCTTTTTGTAATATCTTTCGTTTTTTCATCAGCTGCTTCATATTGATTAAGATATTTATTAAGAGATTTTACTCCCATATTGCATCCATCAGTTATTAGATCGGCAATCGTTTGATCAGATTCATGCATAACCAATTTAGCATTTGTCTTGACCCAAGACATGCCTTTAGCCATTGGATTAGGTTCTTTGCCTTCATCATGAAACTTATCTAAAAGAGTTTGAATCTCTTCTTTTAACTGCTCATGTTCTCTTTTGCAGTCAATTAAATGCTGTCTTAACGTTTCATCATGTGCATAATCTAAAACATCATCGATTGAAGCTGCACCCATCTTAATCCCTGCATCACATTCTCGTAATAATTTTATAGTATCTGGTTCAATCATTATTTGTACGCTCCTTTTATTCTATAAAATCATTATGCTCTTTTTATTTATATTTATTCTTAATTATAAGGTAATAATCCCTCTTTCAATATAGCTGGCTACTGCTTGTTCCACTGTTTCTAAGGTTGTATATTTAGGTGAATATTCTAACAATTTTTGTGCATTTTCAATACTATATTCCCCACTTCTTGCAATATGATAATAAGTATGATCTATTAATTCATCATCATTAACATATTTACACCATTTTTCCCATGACAAAAATTTAATTTTAGGCTCTTGATTAAAATAACGGTACATTGCTTTAGCATACCCATATAAAGTCATTGATTCTCTTTCAACCGCATGAAAACTCTCTCCTAATGCTTGATTTCTATGAGTGATTGCCTGATAAAACATTTGCGCAACATCATCACCATGGACATGATGTAAAGTTTCCATACCTAAATTTGGTAAATAGATTTCCTGCCCATTTGCAATTTTTTGAAATACTGAAAAGTCTGTATTCCCAAGAGGATTAATAATTGTCCAGCCTGGTCCAGAAATTTGACCTGGCATAATTATCGTTGCTGGAAAACCATTTTTGCGATACTGTTCTTTTAAATACAACTCACTTTGATATTTATCAACTCCATAATCATCCAAAGGCTCTTTTAAACTATTTGGATCAGCTGGTAAAAATTCTGCTCGACCATGAGCCCAAATCGATGAACAATATAAATAATGAGATATCTTAATTTCCTTCAATGCTGTAACCATTTTTTTCGTATCTTCGATATTAAAGTTGATTAAGTCTACAACAATATCAGCATTCATTTTAGCAACTTTATAAGCAAAGTCTTCATCTTTATTACGATCTAAAACTACTTGTTCTACCATCTTCCAAGCAGGATCATTTATGTATGGCTTACTTTTACCCCGACTAATTGCTACAACTTTAAACCCTCCCTTCACTAATTTAGGCACTAAATATGAACCGATATGTCCACATGCCCCAATAACAACTACTTTCATAAATCTTCCTCCTTTTGATAAACCTATCTTAATTCAAATAAAGATGACATTAAAGCTAGTTTTATCCTTTTAGAAAAGCTTTCTCATTTATCTTTATAAATACAAGTATCATTTGTAAAAGCCTTTTACAAACCGCTTTGCTTAATCCATTGCTTATCATATTTGTTATGATAGAATATAATAGAAACGATAATACCAGGAGGGCGAGCAATGCTATTACAAGAAAAAATGAAAAACACAAAATTTTCTCCAAGTGAAGAAATAGTTATTGATTTTATCTTAACAAAACAAGAGCGAATAAAAGATTATTCGACAACGATGATTGCTGGTGAAACATATACTTCACCATCGCTATTGGTTAGAATTTCTAAAAAATTAGGATTCAGTGGTTATAATAATTTTAAAAACGCCTTTTTAGAAGAAGTTCAATATTTGCACAAAAGTCATTTAAATATAGATGCCAATCAACCTTTTTTAAAAACAGATTCAATTATGAATATCGCTAACAAAATAACACAGTTAAAAACTGAAAGTCTTAATGATACCCTTTCATTAATTCATCACGATACACTGCAAAAAGCAGTGAGAGCATTACAAAAAAGTAATACTGTTAAAGTTTTTGGTGTTTCTAATTTATCATTTCCAGCTGAAGAATTTGTTTTTAAATTACGCCACATCGGTAAAAATGCTGAAGTTTTTGTGTTAAATAGCAATATCTATCAAGAAGCAATGATGGCCAATTCTAATGATTTAGGAATTTGTCTTTCATATTCTGGAGAATCTGGTGAAATTATTAAAATTGCTAATATTTTAAAGAAAAAGAATGTCCCTATTATCGCAATAACAAGTATTGGTGAAAATAGTTTAACTCGATTAGCTGATATTGTTTTACGGGTTACAACAAGAGAAAAATCATATTCAAAAATTGGTGCTTATTCTTCACTAGAATCCATCTCACTTATTTTAGATGTATTATATTCTTGCTTTTTTACAACAGCCTATGATCAGCATTATACTTTTAAAACTGAACTCGCTAAAAATACGGAATCACGAGAAATTACTAATTTAATTATTCAAGAAAATGAACAAAATGAAAAAGAATGACTTTTAACAAAAGTCATTCTTTCCTATTATTTAAGCTGATGCAAACGTGAATATTCTTGAGCAATTAGTCCGGCAATAAATTGTAATTGATAAGGATGACTGTTTTGATCTTGTAACGATTTAAATAAAATTGTTCGATCAATACATTCAGGATACTCTCTGTCATCACTCGATATCATCCATATTTTAGGCGCTGTTAATCTTTTTTTCAAAGCTCTTAAATCTTGATAATCAAAATATGCACCTGTATACGAAAAAATTATAATCAAATCATCTTCATCAGCCGCAACAATATATTGAATTTGTTGAGAATAGGAGATATTAGTATATACCTGTTTATTCAGCATTAATAAGTCACCTTGCAAATTAAAAGCTACTGCTCCAGCTTTTAACAAACCAAAAATGGCTACCTTTTGATATTCATTGATATCCTTACATAAATCAATTACTGCATCCATATCAATTGATTTTTCAACCATGATAATACTTTCTCTTACTTTATGACTATAATCATGCAGTCTTGCTTGTTTCGAAGTTGCGTGTGAATGATCTTCAAAAGATAAATCTGTTGACAACAACAGTTCTTTTAATTCAGCAAAGTCCCTTAAACCTACTTCTTTACAAAAACGGGAAATTGAGCTTACCGCAACATTGCATTCCTTAGCAATTTCCTTGATTCCAAGATTTTGAACTTCCTCAAGGTGATTCAAAATATATGCTGCTATCTGGCTATTAGTTGAACCATTTTTTTCGCTGACAAGCGTACTTAAAAAAACTATCGGTAATTTATCATAGATCATTATTATCACTCACTTTCACTTATCTTCCACCAGCAAAGTTATATAATAGTCTTTCCTTCATTTCACTAACATCTTGACCTAACACTTCGATAATCTTAAATGCAAATGGATATGATGTTGCTGGCCCTTGGCTTGTTATAATATTCTGATCAAAAACAACAACCTTATCAACAAATTCTCCACCTACTAATTTATCGGCATATCCAGTATAGCCAGTCACATTTTTACCGTCGATAACTCTTGCCTTTGATAAAACAATTGTTCCAGAACATATTGCTGCTAAATACTTTCCATTTTCATTATAGTATTGAACCATTTCAATAACCAGTGGATTTGCTCCTAAATTCACACCCCCTGGTCTTCCGCCAGGTAAAACCAGCATATCATAATTTTTGATCTCATCACTAAAAATCTTATCTACTTTTATCATCATCCCCTGCATCCCCCTAACGTACTGTTCAGCAAAACCAAATGTATGACACTCAATTCCGGCTCTTCTTAACAAGTCTACAATCGTCACTGTTTCACTTTCTTCGTATCCATCTACTACCAATACTGCAGCTTTTCTCATACTATTCATCCTCCTTAACATCAAAAGCATTAAAATAGACCATTCTTTTTTTGAGAGCTAGTGAATTGCCACCCAATAAATCTACCAGCTTATATGCAAATGCATAAACTGTTGCTGGACCGCGACTCGTTACAATTTTCCCATCAATCACCACTTTATCATGTAAGTAATTTCCTTGTTTTATTTTTTGCTCGTATCCCACATAAGCAGTATAGTTTTTTCCTTTTAGTAATCCCGCCTTTTCTAAAACAATCGGAGCTGCACATATGGCACAAATATACTTGTTTTTTTGTGCCATTATATTTAAAATTTCAATTAACCTTGTATTATCTCTTAAGTTAGCAGCACCGGGATACCCTCCTGGTAAAATAATCATATCATAATCAATTACCTCATCATTTAGTACGCTGTCACATTTCACAATAATATCATGTGCTCCTGCAACATCCTTTTCAAGACCGATCATATCGCATTGAAAATTAGCACGACGAATAATATCTATAATAGATAACGTCTCCCCTTCTTCAAACCCTGGAGCTACAATAACTGCTGCCTTTTTCATATCTTCTTTCCTCCTTTTAATTTATATTTACACAATAATATTGTTTACACCGTTTATCAATTCATTTCCAAAATTAAGAAATCATAAAAAAGACTTTTGTTTCACCAAAAGTCTAAATATTATTGATAAAGTTTTTATTTCCTTTGATATTTACCATATCGAAAAAAGATATATCTATATGCCGCCAGTATCTTTTGAGGAACTTCAACATGTTCAATATACTGCTTACCATTTGGTCCATAGCCATCTTTATCATCGATGACTCTCTTCATTTCTCCTAATAAAAGTGAAATATATCGTTCTTTTGACCATAAGCCCCAAATATTATTTTTAAGTTCAAATCCAATATTCTCAACAACTGGCAAAAAACATCTATAATTATCAAAATTTATATGTGGAGCATAATGTCTTGCAGTTGCATCGATTCGCCTTTGCATAAGAGGATCATGAACCAATAAAATATTTTTTACTATAATGTCTTCTTTTTTGAGAAGTTTGAAAGCAAACTGAATATTTTCCCCACAATTAGTAGATTCTTTTTCTAATAAAATAGTATTGTCTACCCCATAATTTTCTTCAATAAGATACTTAAATAATTCTGCTTCACTTCTTTTAGTAATATCTTTAATATCATACTTCTCTTTAATCGTATTGATTAAAATATCTGTAGTATGACCTTTTCCTCCAGCAATCATGAAGTGATAAGCATGCCCTGTTTTGTATAGTTGATAAGCTATTAATCCAGTTTCAGCAATAGCATTTCCTAATACTAAAATCAGATCATACTTTTTCTTTTCATCATATGTATTTATCGCTAAAAACTGATTAAGAAGATTAAAAGCCTGACTATCTTTCATTTAATTGCAAATATTGAGGAAGCTCAATTTGTCCACTTTTATATATTAAAGGAACCACATAATCAATATATTCTTTTTTAATCTTCTTATTCTTTTCATCAATCCATTCTAATGGAAATGGTTTAACATGATTTGCTACTTTATGAATATCAACGTGACTTAATAAAAATTCATTTCTATTTTTTGAAATTGTGACCATAATCCCCGTTCGTTTATCCAACGCACAATTTATTGCATAACTACCAATACGTAAAGCATTTTCTATGTCTATGTAACTGGCTAAATGTGCTGCACAACGCTGAAGGGTACTTAACTGAATGGCCCGTACTTTACAGCCAAGATGGTCACCGATAAGTTTTTTTAGATAATTTGAACAGCCATTATTTGATAAATGACCAAATGCATCTTTTTGAATCCCACTATCTAGTGATACACACATTCCATATTGATCTCGAATACCTTCAGATACAGCAATAATACAGTGATCCTTCTTTTTTAATTTATCTTTGATCTGTTCAAGAAAGTCATTTTCATCAAAAATGTTTTCCGGCATATAAATTAAATCGATAGAATCAGGATAGACTTCATTAACAAGTTGTGCTGAAGCTGTTAACCAGCCAGCATCTCGCCCCATAATTTCTACGATCGTTACTGATTTTATTGGATATATAACACTGTCAAAAGCAATTTCACATAATGAGGTAGCAACATAATGACAGGCAGAAGGGTATCCTGGTGTATAATCAATATTCATAAGATCATTGTCAATTGTTTTAGGAATACCAATAAAGTTGATTGGGCAATTACATATTTTTGCATAAGTACTTAATTTTTCAATAGTATCCATTGAATCATTACCACCAATATAAAAGAAGTCAGTAATTTCATACTTATTTAATATTGTAATTATTCTTTGCTTAATTGATTGATCCTTTTCGAAAATCTTATATCTACATGAGCCTAAATACATTGCTGGTGTATGAATCAACTTAAACAAATTCTTCTGATCTTTAAAACTACTTAAATCAACCATCTTTTCATCTAACAATCCATCTATTCCATTAATCATTCCATATATTTTCTCATAATCTGCTTTCAAAGCTCCTTGAATGACCCCGGCTAATGTTGCATTAATAACTACTGTCGGCCCACCAGATTGTCCGATTATACATTTTCTCGACATGATCTTCATCCCCTTATCTGCTTTAAATATTTTCTAATTCCTCACCATTTGATTGAATAACTTTTTTATACCAGTTAAATGATTTTTTCTTTGATCTTTTTAATGTTCCCTTTCCTTCATCATCTCGATCAACATATATAAACCCATAACGTTTTGTCATTTGACCTTCAGTTGCTGAAATTACATCTATTGGGCCCCAGGTTAAGTAACCCATCAAATCAATTCCATCATCTAGTGCTAGTTTTACTTGTTCAATATGAGCTTTTAAATATTCTATTCTATAATCATCTTTAATTGAGCCATCTGTTTCTACAACATCAGGTGCTCCTAAACCATTTTCAACAATAAATAATGGTTTATGAAATCTTTCTTGTAAGAAATTCAATGTAATTCTTATTCCTTGAGGATCAATGATCCATCCCCATTGTGATGCATCACAATAAGGATTTTGTAACTTGCCATAGTTATTGATCTTTAATCTGTGATCTGTCGTTACTACTTTACTTGCATAATAACTGAAAGCAACAAAGTCAACTGTATTATTTTTTAGAATCTCCTCATCATCTTTTTCCATATGTATAGTGATTCCTTCTTTTTTCATTTTAGCTTTCATATGATATGGATATTCTCCAAAAACTTGAACATCTGTCAACATTAGTTCCTTATTATTTTCCTCAAAAGCTTTTAATACATCTGATGGGTGACAAGTATACGGATAGACGACCCCACCTGCAATCATACATCCAACTTGATTATTTTTATCAATCTCATGTCCTATTTTTGTTGCTAATGCTGAAGCGAGTAACTGATGATGCATTGCCTGATACTTAATTTGTTCAATATTATCACCTTTTCTATATAATAAACCTAGGGTTGAATAGGGCTGAAATAAACCAACATTAATTTCACAAAAAGTTAACCATTTTGTTACCTTTCCTTTATAACGGGTCATTAACAGACGGACTAGTCGGCAGTAGAAATCGATCATTTTTCGATTAGCCCAGCCACCATAATGCTTTGCTAAATACAACGGTACATTAAAATGATTAAGTGTTATTAAAGGTTGAATTCCATGTTTAAGTAATTCATCTATTAAACTATCATAGTATGTTAGGCCTTTTTCATTTGGTTGTTCTTCATCTCCATACGGAAATAAACGCGTCCAGTTAACTGACAAACGTAAACATTTGAAACCCATCTCTCCAAACAAAGCAATATCCTCTTTGTAACGATGGTAAAAATCGATTGCAATTCTATTTGGACAATACTCAATATTTTCATTCATATAATCAAGTGGTGAAGCATATGCTGCCTGCCTTGCTTCTAATCCGCCCGGAATTACATCCATTAAATCTAGACCTCTTCCATCTGCATCAAAAGCACCTTCGCATTGATTAGCTGCTAAACTGCCACCCCATAAAAAATCATCTTTAAACTTTGTCATTTTTATTCCTCCACTGTTTCTAATACAGACTTTACTAGGTAATCTGCATCAATCTTATATTTACTCATCAATTCCTCTGGTGTTCCACTTTCACCAAATGTATCTTGGATAGCAATTGGATATATCTTTTTAGGCTTATCCAACTTCTCACAAACTAAACTATACAAACCACCTATAATATTGTGTTCTTCCAATGTAAAGATAAGATCATAACTATTTATAATTGAATTTAGTTGCATCGTATTTATTGGTTTAAGTGAAGACACATTGTATAATGACGGGTATATATTATTTTTAGCTAAAATTTCAATAGCTTTCCTAGCCTCATTTACCATAATACCAGTCGCTAAAAAAGCAATTTTACAACCTTTAACAATTGGAACGATTTCGCCTAAAAGAAATTTATAATTAGAGTCCAAAATATTATCCACTGCATATCTGCTCGTTCTTAAATATACAGGACCATCATAGTCAACCATAAACTGCATCATAGCTTTTGTTTCATTTGCGTCGCACGGTTGCAAAACTACCATGCCCGGCAAAACTCGCATTAAAGCAATATCTTCATTACATTGATGAGTTGCTCCATCTTCGCCAACAGTCAAGCCGGCATGAGTTGCACAAAGTTTTACATTTAAATGTGGGTAAGCAATAGAATTCCTAATTTGTTCAAAAGCACGCCCTGCTAAAAACATGGCAAATGAACTTACAAAAGGCTTTAACCCCTGAACCGCCAAACCTGCACCTATTCCGACCATATTTGCTTCAGCAATTCCTGTGCTATAAAATTGCTGTGGTCTTGCTTCCTTAGCATAACATGTTTTTGTTGCGGGCGATAAATCCGCATCCAAAACAATAACATCGTTATTTTTTATCACTAGCTCTTTTAGTGCTTCTCCAAAGGCCTCTCTTGTTGCAATCTTCATCCTAATGACCTCCTAACTCCCTCAGAGCTTGTTCCATTTCTTTACGATTTGGAGCCTTTCCATGCCATTCAATCTCATTTTCCATAAATGAAATTCCTTTTCCTTTTACTGTATGAGCAATGATTGCAGTAGGTTTTTGACTATTTTTTGCCATCTCCACAGCTGCTTCAATTTCATCAAAATCATGACCATTTATATTGATAACTTCAAAACCAAAAGCTAAGAACTTTTCCAAGAAAGGTTGTGGCCCAATAACATCGACTATTTTTCCATCAATTTGTAATCCATTATAGTCAAGAAAAAGAATAAAATGACTAAGTTGATAATGACTTGCTGCCATTAGAGCCTCATATACTTGTCCCTCCTCAAATTCTCCATCACCACAAATTACATAAGTATAATAATTATTATTTTTGTACTTATTTGCCAAAGTGATTCCAACAGCTGCACTTATCCCCTGCCCTAATGATCCCGTTGACATATCTACACCTTTCGTATCATTCATATTTGGATGCCCCTGTAAAGAAGAATTAATTTTTCTAAAAGTCATTAACTCTTTTTCATCTAACACTTTCATTTCTTTTAATACAGCATATAAAGCTGGTGCCCCATGACCTTTAGATAGTACCAGCTTATTTCTTTCATTAGAATTAATATTATCTTTAGTTAGCTTTAATTCTTTTTGGTACAAGTACATTAAAATATCAATACAAGATAAAGATCCACCTGGATGTCCAGATTTAGCTTCATATATCATTTTAATAATACTTTTTCTAGCTTCACTAGCCATTTTATTTAACATCGTTTACACCGCCCCCTTCTCTTCTTAGCTTTTGTAAACACTTTTGATTAGCTAGTCTAACCCTAACACAACAGATACTGATCTATATCCAACTCCCATACGATCAATTCCCATATCAATCAATTGTAAAAAATGTTCTCTTGTTCGAATACATCCACTTCCTTTAATCTTAATTTTATCACCACATTCTTCCATCATTACTTTGATTATTTCCAAACTCGCTCCATGAGCTTCATGTCCCGTTAAAAATCCAGTACTCGTTTTAACAAAATCAGCACCCGCTTCTATACAAATATGACACATTTTTCTTATTTGTAACTCATTTAAAGCATCAGTCTCAAAAATAACTTTAATTTCTCTTCCATATTTATGGGCCGCTTCGGTACAGGCTTTAATATCCGCTAAAACTTCTTCCCACTTTCCACTTTTGATCATTCCAAAGTTAGCGACTATATCAATTTCTTTAACCGAATCGTATTTAGCCACAATTTCAATTTGTTTAACTTTAGATTCTGTTGAGCTTGTTCCAAATGGAAAATCACATACTGGACATAGCATTGTGTCTGTTCCTTTAACATAAGGCTCACATAAATCCATATAACCAGGATTAATGCAAATAGTTGCACAATTTAACTTTACTCCATCTTTTGTTAGATCGATAATTTCCTGTTCAGTAAATTCTGGTTTTAAAACTGAATAGTCAATATAAGATGCTAACTCCTTTAAATTCATTTCATTTGCCTTTTTTGTTATTTTTTTCATTTTTCTAATAGATAACTATTTATTTTTGTTTGTTTTTGTTCGTTATCTTTCCTCCTTAATTAAAAAATAACACATAAACAAACATTTGTAAACATATATTTGTTTATTTTTGTTCGTTTTTGTTTTTTTGTATAAAAAAACATATCAAACAAACTAGTTCAATATGTCTTTATTTAATCTTCATTTGTTAAAATATAATTTACTGGGATATCATCAATATTCATATGAGCATCCTTATTACAGATAACTGCATCAAAATCATCACTGCTAATAAAGCTACAAAAACCTTTAACACTTAACTTTGATGAATCAATTAATAAATACTTCTTTACTGCTAAGTCCATTGCTTTTTGTTTTACTGCCATTGTATCCATTTCAGCTGTATAGACTAATTTTCTATCTATATCTATCCCGGCACAACTTAAGAAAGCATAATCAAAATTAAACTTTTCTAAGTCACTTAAAGTAATTGGACCAACTGACATATTGTATTCTGGAATATATTTACCACCAATCATAAATAATTCAGCTTCAAAATCATTAAATCCATTTGCAATCAAGGTACTATGTGTTACTATTTTAACATTTTTTCCTTTTATATATTTTAGCATCGGTACAATACTTGTTCCACCATCTAAAAATATACAATCTCCATCCCTGATAAATGATGCTGCTTTTTTACATACTAAATCTTTCTCTTTATTATTAGTAATTCTTTCGCTCATTTGTTTTTCATCTTTATTTGAAAGAATTGTTTTTTGCTCAATACTTTTTGCTCCGCCATGAACCCTTATCAGCAGTCCTTGTTTTTCAAGTTCTTCACAATCTCTTCTTATCGTTGTTTCTGTTACATCTAAGTTTTCAGAAAGTTCTTTTGTTGAAATAAACCCACGTTCATTAACTGTATTTACTATTCTTAAAAACCTCTCACTTGCAATCATCATACTCACCTCTTCTTTTCATTATACTTAAATGCCATTTTTATTCAATTATTTTAAAAAGATAATCTTTTTCATTATATAATTACTTTTTATAAAATTATATGATTTGTTAACTATAACTTTAAACAATATCTAAGATTTGCTAAATCAAACTGTTCTATAAATAAACCTTGATTTAATCAAGGTTTATTAGTCAAAATTATTCACCAATGTATGATAACACTTATTTTATTGATTTTTAATGGTTTCTCATCCATAAATCACTATATTTACACCTATTATTTCTATTTAAAAGATTTTTTGATGTCAAATCTTTTAGAAAAAAAGAAAAACCCTTGAATTCATCAAGGGTTTAAATTTCAATTATTCACCAACGTATGGTAATAAAGCCATTTGACGAGCACGTTTGATAGCTGTAGCTAACATTCTTTGATATTTAGCGCTAGTACCAGTTACACGTCTTGGGATAATTTTCCCGTTAGCTGAAACGAATCTTTTTAATAATTCAACATCTTTGTAATCGATGTAAGTAATTTTGTTTTTAGTGAAGTAGCAAACTTTTTTTCTACCCATTCTTTGTTTTCTAAATGCCATTTTGAAAACTCCTTTCTTTAAAACTGAATATCATCTTCCATGATATCATATGTATTAATTGAATTATCAAATTCTTTTTCTAATTCAACTGTTTTCATATCATAGAAATTATCATTATTTTGTGGTTGTTGGTACGGTTGTTGCATTTGTTGTTGTGGCTGTGGTTGCCTTTCACGAGCAGCTCTTGTTTCTAAGAATTGCACACTATCACAAATAACTTCTACAACATATACCTTTTGACCTTGAGTGTTGTCATAGCTACGTGTTTGAATTCTTCCTTCAACACCAACTAAACTTCCCTTAGAACAATATCTCTCAACATTTTCAGCAGGTTTACGCCACACAACACAATTAATAAAATCTGCTTGTTGTTGACCATCTCTGCTTGTAAAATTACGATTTACCGCTAAAGTAAAAGAAGTAACCGCATCACCTTGTGGTGTTCTTCTAAGTTCAGGATCTCTAGTCATTCGTCCTACTAGGACTACTCTATTAATCATCTAGTACGCCTCCTTCTATTTGCGAAGAGTTAAATGACGTAACATAGATGCATTGATGTTTGATAATCGTTCAAATTCAGCAACATCAGCAGCTGTACAAGTAGCATCAACAACTACATAGTACCCTTTTTTGTAATCTTTGATTTCATAAGCTAAATCGCGTAATCCCCATTCGTCAACGTTATCAACAGTTCCACCGTTAGCAGTTAAAATTCCTTTAAAGCTTTCGATTAAAGCGTTTCTAGCGTCATCTTCAACGTCAGGTTTTACAATAAACATAATTTCATACTTGTTCATTTCTATACCTCCTATGGTCTATTGGCTTATCTCTTTGGATAAGCAGGCAGTAAATATAATATTTTTACATGCTCAATTATAATAGCACACCAATCAAAACAAAGCAATGATTTATTTGATTAAATCATCATATTTTACAGTATCCCTAACTGACTTTTCCAAGTTAAGATTCGCATTACAGAACGATCCAACGAATTGAGACATATTTCATCATTCTTAGCTGCTGTAATAAGTGCCGAGATATGTTCTTGAGGATTAGAAGTCATAATTAAATCATTCCCTGCCTTAATCGCTTTAAGCGCAACTTCACCTTCACTTCCAAAGGCTTTTGCACTAGCCATTGAAATATCATCAGCAATAATAACGCCATGATAATTTAAGTCATCTCGTAAAATCTTACTCACTCTAGGTGACAATGATGCTAGATTTTGATCATCAATACTATCAACTACTATGTGACTAATCAAAATACTATTTGCACCTGCAGATATTCCAGCTTTAAATGGTAAGAAATCATTATTGACAAGCGAATCATAATCACGTGAATCATGGCATATAGCAGTATGATTATCAGCAACGTTCCCATATCCGGGAAAATGTTTTAAAACACTTCCCATCTTAATATCATTCATTGCCTTTACGACATTTTTCACAAATTCAGCTGTTTCATTAGGATCAGTTCCAAATGAACGTTGATAGATAAAATCATCTTTACTCATTGCAACATCAGCTACCGGACCTATATTTACATTAATTCCAAATTCTTTTAAAAACTCCGACTTTTCTGTAGCATCACTAATAATAGCGTCCATCCCGCCTGCTTTAAAAACATCTTGGGGAGAACGAAATTTGTTACTGCGTAAATTATTACTAACCCGTACTACAGTTCCGCCCTCTTCATCTACTGCAATCAACATCGGGATAGTAACTGCTTTTTGATATGACTGAATATTTTCAATTACTTCCTCACGGGTCCGATTATGAAAATCACGATTATATAACATATAGCCACCTAATTGATATTGTGACAACAACTCAACTGCTTGACTTTCAGGACACCGAGCTAAAAATAATTGTGCTATTTTCTGCTCTAACGTCATCTTTTCAACCATTACTGCAATCTTATGCGAAGCTATCGTAGCATCCGTATTACCAGTTCCACCATTTCTAACTTGAACCGCTTGAACATTTAAGCCTAAAACATCAATTGCTTGTATCGCGGTTGTTTGCTCGAGTTTACCCGTATATTTGATAGTTACTAAGTTCCCATACTGTAACTCATCACCTTTTATTTTGGCCTTTTGACAATCCACCGTATAAACAATATTATTATCATCACGCAAACTGATTGTTTCATGTGTTATATCAACTATCTGTCCCTTTAACTCTTTAGCTGTTATCGTAGTTTCGCCTTCCCCTGCTAAGCGCAACTGATAAACTAACGCCCCCATGATCAATCCTAATAAAACAATGATTATAATGATTTTATGAGTAATAAAATTATTATTTCTTTCCTTCATTTAAAGATCCTCAGGAGTAGTTATTTTAATATTCTCATAACTGCCTATTACAACTTTGACTGGAGCTGTACTAAACTCTTCAACCAATGAGGCATCATCAGTAGCAATAAACCCACTATCTTGAGCCTGTTGATAACAAACTTTAATTAAACTCGTTTTAAAGGCTTGCGGAGTTTGAGCTTGCATCAATCTTGCCCTCGGCAAAGTCACCTCAACAGTATCATCACAACAAAGTTTGATCGTATCTTTAACTGGTACCATCAATAAACAGGCATCATATTCTTTTAAACATAATAATAAATCATCTATTTTTTCTGTCGTTATATATGGTCTAGCTCCATCATGGATTAATACATGATCCTGGTCAACTACCTGCAGGCCATTATAAACACTATCTTGACGCTCTTTACCTCCATAAACATAAACAATTCTCTTATCTGTCACTAACTGTTTTAAATCAGTTATCTCATCCGCTTTTGTAACTACAACAAGCTGCTTACAGCGCGGATCATTTAAAAAAGTTTTCATCGTCATTTGATACACAGTTTGATCACCAAAACGATATAACATTTTATTATAATCCAGTCCACTCCGGCTTCCTTTTCCAGCACATAAAATAATCGCACTATAATTCATCAATATCACATCCTTTCACTCATTGTAACATTTAATGATTATCTTGAAAACAAACATTATTTATCGATTTATTAATATAATTAGTAATAATAAGGGAGTGATTTTATTACTAAAAATATAATTGGTTTTATTGCTAGTCTCGGTGTTTTTCTTTATAGTATGCATCTAATGTCAACTAGCCTTGATACCTTAGCAAACGATAAGCTTGAAAATATTTTATATAAACTATCTTCAAATAAATATTTAGGTGTTATCACCGGAACAGCCATCACAGCAATAATTCATAGTTCCTCTGCTACAACTATTATTCTCATCGGTCTCCTTAATAGTCATCTAATTTCATTAAATCAAGCAACTTGGATTATTTTAGGTGCTAATATCGGAACTACTGTAACTGGACTCATGATTGCTTTAGATTTAGGTCAGTCAGCAATCTATTTATGTGTCCTTGGATTATTACTAATGTTCTTAAAAAATAAAATTGCTTATTTAGGACGTGTCTTAATGGCCCTAGGATTGATTTTTTTAGCAATGGACAGTATGGCCGTAGCTCTGGCACCATTACAAACATCCCCATATTTTATTAATATGTTTGGTCATTTAGACAATCCTTTAACCGCTATTTTAGTTGGAACAGTTTTTACGGCGTTGATTCAAAGCTCAACTGCATCAGTTGGCGTCTTGCAAACTATTTATCAAAAGGGATTAATTAGTTTTGCAATGGCTACCAATGTTATTTATGGTCAAAATATTGGCACTTGTATAACCGCAGTTTTAGCATCACTTAATGGCGATCGCAGTTCAAAACGTTTAAGTGCTATTCATATCTTAATTAATGTACTCGGAACTATTATTTTTGTAATCTTAGCAAAATTTATCCCACTAGTTTCATTCATCGAATCCTTGACTCCAAATTATATGATGCAAATTGCTTATATGCATACTTTCTTTAATATCATTTCAACTATTATTCTATTACCATTTGATAACTTATTGATCTATCTGGCTAATAAAGTAATCCCATTATCAAAACAGGAGGTCACTTATGTTCACAAACCTTCTCGCTTATATTAACGCCTACGGCTACAAGGCAATCTTTCTTTTAATTGCGATTGAAAATTTATTTCCGCCTATCCCATGTGAAATAATTTTAACTTTTGGCGGTTTCATGACAACGATCACAAACCTAACACCTCTAGGCGTAATTACAGTTGCTTCGCTTGGTTCTTATTTAGGCGCAGTGATTCTATATTGGTTTGGCTACTTAATCAATCTAGAACGACTCGAAAAGCTTCTAGTCCGATTTTATTTTAAACGTCATGGTCTATCCCGTTCCCTTAACTGGTTTGAACAATATGGAAAAATCTCTGTTCTTATTGGTCGCTTGATTCCGATTGTTAGATCATTGATTTCTCTGCCTGCCGGAATTACTAAAATGAACTTCTTTAGTTTCTCATTTTATACTTTGATTGGTACAATCATTTGGAATAGTATTTTAGTAGTTCTTGGAATTATTTTAGGAAATAACTGGATCTTAATTAGTAAATATGTTAAACAATACGCACTGATTATTGCAATCATCACACTATTAATTATTTTATGGAAAAAGCGAAGACTCAATTAACTTTGGGCCTTCGCTTTATTTTGAAAATATTTATTAGCTGCTTTAACAATTCCTCTTCCTTGAAGTTTCATATCATATTCCTTTAAAATCAACTCAATATCTTCTTCTTTAACCTCATGAGGACAATTTTTACGAATAATTTTCTTTAAATCCATTTTTGTTAAATTCTTAAAATTAATTATTTCATCGATACGGCTTAATAATTCATCACTAAAAAAATTCTTAACTTTACTACTATGATTATTCTTTTTAAATCCTAATGTATTTTTAGCAGTCCCTTTATTCGACGTCATAATAATAATTGTATTATTAAAATATACTTTTCGTTTATGACTATCTTCTAAATAACCTTCATCAAATACTTGAAGAAAAAGATTTATAACATCTTGACTTGCTTTATCAATTTCATCTAAAAGAATAATACTTTTAGGATAGGTTTGTAATTGTCCCAGTAATAAACTTGGTTTATCATAACCAACATATCCCGGGGCTGCTCCAATTATCTTTTGAACACTGCTGCTATCACGATATTCACTCATATCTAAGCGAATCAATTTACGCCCCAAAAGTTTTGAAAGCTGTTTTGCACTTTCACTTTTTCCAACACCACTATTTCCAACAAATAACATTACTGCACTTGGTTGTTTTGACTGTTTTGTTAATTTTAATTGATTGATTATTTGTTCAATCGCTTTACTTTGTCCAATAATATGATGATTCAATTTTGCTTTAATTTCATCATAATCATAATCCTCACTTATCTTAACTGATGTATATTCTTCTATAACATCTTTAACAATTTGTTTAGTAATAATATGTTGCTGCTTAAATCGGGCTTTAACACAAGCTAAATCAAAAATATCGATGGCTTTATCAGGGAAAGTTCGATTTTTGATATAACGATCAACATTATCAACTAAATATGTTAAAACTTCATTATCGACTTCAATCTGATGAAATTGCTCATAAAATAATTTAGTTTTCTGTAAAATTTCTAATGTTTCTTCTTTAGTATTTTCTTTTAGTGTAATAACACTAAAACGTCGATTCATTGCTTGATCCTTTTCAAAATGCTGGAAATATTCTTCTGTCGTTGTTGCACCAATAATCGTTAGATCTTTTCTCGCTAAATACGGTTTTAAAATATTAGCAGCATCAATAGCCCCTTCGGCGCCACCAGCCCCAATAATATTATGGATCTCATCAATAAAAATGATGACATTATCCATTTCCTTTACCTTATCAATAATCTTTCGTAGCTTTTCTTCAAATTCACCACGATATTTTGTTCCTGCAACAATACTAGATAAGCTCAATTCATAAATAATTTTCTTTTTTAATCCTTCATTTACTTGTTTTTGATTAATTAAATACGCTAATTTTTCTACTAAAGCTGACTTACCTACACCAGCTTCACCAATAATCAACGCATTATTTTTTTCTTTCTTACTTAAAATCATACATAATTTTTCTAATTCTTTTTGTCTACCAACAATTAAATGTTCACCCTGTTTTACTTTCTTATTAAGATTAACTAGTGATTGAATCTGATCTAATTTAGTTTCTAATTCACTACTTTCATTTAATTGATAGATAATTTCTTCAAAATCAACTTTATATTTCTTTAATAATTCGTGAGCTACACTTTCTTCACTCTGCAATAAAGCAATTGTTAGGATATTAAGCGTTACTTTACTTTTATTTTGTTGATTAGTGATTTCCATTGCTGCTTCTAAGATACTTTTTACAGCATCACTATACTCCATATAAAAAGGTTGATCATCATTTGTCCCAAACAACCTTTTTATATCCTCATATATATTTTTATCATCAACATCATATTTCTTAACTAATTCCCGTAATTTGGAATCACTTATCTTTAACAGCGATAGCAGTAAATGTTCACTACCGACATTATTATGACCTAAATCAAAAGCAATACTTTCGCCTACCACAATTGCTTTTTGGGCTTGTTCATCAAATTTTGTTAACATGTTCCACCTCTAATTTTATTATATGTTTGACCTCTTAAATTATTAACGAAACGATTTATTTTAAACATAAAACAGTTCCCTTTCGAGAACTGTTTAGAGTTGATATATAGATATTCTGTTTCGACCATTATTTTTACTTAAATATAGTGCTTTATCGGCATTAGACCACAACTCTTGATAATTTTTACCATGTTTAGGATAATATGCTCCCCCGATACTTAAAGTAATTGTGCTGCTTCTATCAATTGTTGTAATATTCTTCTGCCAATTTTGTTTAAATTCTTTAATAGTCTTTTCAATTGCATCATAATTAGCATCGTCTAAAGCCAGATAAATGATAAATTCATCACCGCCAATGCGACCACAAATTCCTGATTTAAAACTTTCTTGCATTGTATTAGCTAATTTTATCAAAACCTCATCACCATACGGATGACCATTATTATCATTAACTTCTTTAAAATAATCTATGTCTAATACTAAGATCACTCCATACTGATGATTACTCATCGCTTCAGTAACTTCTTTTTCAAGTGATGGACGATTTAATATTCCAGTAAGATAATCATGTCTTAAATTATAGATTACTTGTTGATTGGACATCTCTAATTCCTTCGTCTTTTCAGCAATTTCCTTTTTTAACTGAGCATTACTTTCTTCGACAATCCGTTGTGGGAAAAACTCATCATCACCTTGACTATAATCCGGTACTGATTGATGAACATGGATAATCTTCCACTGCATATCATGATATTCAATAATAAAGGTTACTCGTGATGAAAAACTATAGACTAACTGGTCGTTACTATTTTGTCGGCCCTCAATTTGGCCAATTACTACAAATAAGTTATCAGCTAATTCAGTTCCCTGATACCATTCATCTTCAATTATAAAAGTTCCATCCCAAAGTTCTGCTTCTTTATTCAAAGCCGTCATAAGTTCTTGAATGTTGCGACTAACCTCGTGAGCTCCCGTCCCAATGATTGTAATCCTTTTATCAATTATATCTTTTAATAACTTATAATTACGCTTCCCAAGATACTCATGGGCTATATATTGACAAAAGATTTCAGCATCTTTTACTGTTTTCATCTCTGACTCCTTTCATTACTACTCTATTAAATAGTATAGCATATTTCAGTTATATTTAGGACATAATAAAAGACTATCAGTAAAGTGAGTTCCAAAAGTTGGATATAACCAACTAGAAGGATTCGCTTCACTGATAATCTTAAGAAAATAATTCTGCAAAAAATGATTTCTTTTTAATTTCTTTACTACTTACACAATAACTTGCCTTCAAAGTACCTGTAAGTTCCTTTCCTTTGCCAGCGCCTAGGACAATTGTATATTCTCCATTATAATACTTAGCTTGATAATCTTTTTGATGATCAGCTAGTGCTTGATCAACATCATCAACACTTTTAATCCAATCTTTATAGTCTTTAATTAAGTCATCTTTTGTTTCATACATTGTCTTAATATCTTTATCACTATTACTATTGGCAATTATTTTATATTTTGGGTCATTACTTGAAGCATTTACTGATACAATATTCATCATAATTAATAATACTACAATTGTTTTTTTCATCTAGTTCACCTCAAGTTCATTATTACCAACTATGATTAAGTTATACAAAAAATATTTAATAAAGGGGTATTTTATGACTAATCGAATTATGCAAAAGGAAATTGTCAGTGATCCTTTTACCGCACTAGTTCCTAATACAGATATAACTGACACTTTACAAGAATTTATGGCGCTGCAACAACTTTATGATGCGGGAATTAAAGAAGTAAGAACAAAATTAGAAATTCTTGATGATGAGTTTAAAATAAAACATGATCATAATCCTATTCATCATATGGAATATCGTTTAAAATCTGTAAACAGTATATTGGGAAAACTAGAAAAACGGGGCCTAGAAGTATCTTTAGATTCTATTGTAACTAATTTGACTGATATTGCTGGTGTTCGCGTTATTTGTAATTATGTTAGCGATGTCTATAAAATTGCTGATTTATTAATAAAACAAAGTGATATTAAACTTATTGCCAAAAAAGATTACATTAAACATCCCAAGGAGAATGGTTATCGTAGTTTACATCTAGTTGTTGAAGTTCCTATCTTCTTAGCAGAGAAAGTTCAGCCAACTACTGTAGAAATTCAAATTAGAACGATTGCGATGGACTTTTGGGCAAGTTTAGAACATCACTTGCGATATAAAGCTGATAATGAAGTTCCTGATGGAGTTCGTGATGAGCTAATTGAATGTGCTAAAACAATTTCTAATCTGGATTATAAAATGCAAGGTATCCATGAGGAATTAAATAAACCAAAGAAAAAAGTGATTTAGTGTAGTATTCCCAAAAAGTTGGACACATTAAATTAAAGCTAAATCTTGAAAGGATTGTTGTCTATATGCAAGTGGACTCAATCCTTTTCTTTTTGTATTGATTCTCTCGTTATTATAATATTCGATATATTCACTCATTGCAGCTTTGAGTTGTTCTCTTGTTTTAAACTCTATTAATCAATTCGATTCTTTGTTCAACAGATATGGTTGCTCTTCCATGTTCTAATCCTATTTCTCCAAGTGAATCAAATATCCTAGACCAGCGAAGAACTTAATTATAAAAACTTCATGTTTAATTCCTGGTGGTCCTTTTATGCATTCACCATTTTTTATGTTTTTAAATACATTCTAATTTAAGTTCTTTACTCTACTTCATATAAAAAGTGACCTCCTAAAGTTGGTCACTACATAGATTACTTTTTCTCTATATTAATTTAAACTGTCCTTTTAAAATATCTTATTATTGGTTATTAAGATATGGTCAATATTTTGCTATTATATTATCAATTCTAAAGGGGGATTAGAAATGATTAATGAAAAAACAAATCAACTCGCAAAAACAGCACTAATGATAGCCCTAATTTTTGTTGGAACATTCAGTATTAGAATTCCCAATCCAGCTACTGGAGGATACTTTCATATGGGCGACAGTATGATCTTTTTAAGTGTATTGATTCTAGGTAAAAGAGATGGTGCCTTTGCCGGTGCATTAGGAGGTGCTTTAGCCGATTTACTATGTGGTGCAGCTATCTGGATCGGACCAACTTTAATTATTAAATTCATTATGGCCTGGATCATGGGAATTATTTGGGAACAGTATCCAAGTAAAATAATAAGTGCAATTGGTGGTGGCGTTTTCCAAATTATAGCTTATACAGCAGCTGAAACTTTTTTATTTACTTGGCCCGCTGCACTTGGAGCTTTACCTGGTCTAACTATGCAGACTGCTGGTGGCATTATTATTTATGTTATCTTAGCAAGAGCTTTACAGACAACAAAATTATTAAACAGTGATTAAAGAGTTACTGCATTTCAGCAATTTTTTATAAATTTATTTTATTAATTGCAATATAGTTGATAAAGTTTTCTGTAGCTGCTGAAATATAATCTACTTTATTATAAACTAGATAGATTACACGGTAATCTTTTTTTAATTTTAAAGGAATGACCTTTAAATCAAATTCTTTTAAAAATGATGTATTAGCAGCGATTCCTACACCAAACCCTTGATTGATCATCCCACCAATCAATAATTCATTTTCCTGTTTAGAAATATAGCGGGGCTCCAATTTATGTTCTGCAAAAATTTCTTTAACTGTTTGAGCAATTACTAAATCATCAAGATAGCCTACTAAATCATAGTTTACTAATTCTTCTAAACTTATCTCCTGCTTATTTGCAAGTTCGTGATCTGGTGGAACAACAGCAACAAATTCCTGATATAAAACAGGAATAAAAACTAATTCTGGAGCAATTATTTTTCCACAAAAACCTATATCATATTTATGTTCTTTTAGCCCTTTAATAATATTTTCTGTTTTATCAGTTTGAATTTTAAACTCTGTTTGGGGATATTGCTGGAGATAACCTCTGATTGTATCTGGAATATATTGTGATGATAGTGTATGAATTATTCCTAATTCAATCGGCTCTCTATTTGGACCTCAGATAGCTGCTAATTTTGTTAACAGTGAAGCCGGCCCCCTTGCCTATAACAATGTCTATTTAGTTGCTATTGGTGTTGCAATCATCGGTCTTATCTTAAATACTTATTTAATCAAAAAAACTGCTTAGGAGATGAAAAAATGGAATATATTAACATTAAAGGTTTAGACAAACCGATTTCAAAATTAATTATGGGTACAGCCTGGTTTAATCCAGCCTTTGAAGAAGAAATTTTTACAATGCTGGATCAATATGTTGCTGCTGGAGGAACAGTAATCGACACAGATAGATTTTATGGGGCAAACAAAGATGGAGAACATGCTTGTGAATCTGAACGAGTTTTAAAAAAATGGTTTGATTCTCGTAATAATCGTGATCAATTAGTAATTATGGATAAAGCATGTCACCCAATTATTACCCCTGAAGGCTGCCATCATCCAGAGTATTGGCGAGTAAAGCCAGATATTATTACTGACGATCTTCATTATAGTTTACTTCATACAGGGTGCGATCATTTTGATATTTACTTACTTCATCGCGATGATCCTAGTGTCCCTGTCAATGAAATAATGGATCGTTTAGAACAGCATCGTCAAGAAGGTTTAATTACTACTTATGGTGTATCCAATTGGGAACTAGATCGTGTTCAAGCGGCAGTAGAATATTGCCAACAAATGGGCTAAAGAATTAGGAAAACTCAAAGGGGTTCCTTCAATCAATATTGCCCTTGCATATGTACTTGACCAGCCATTTGATGTTGCAGCTATTGTTGGCAGTCGTAATAAAAGTGAATTTGATTCATGTGCTGAGGCGTTAAAAATAAGATTAACTCCTGCTGAAATTGATTATCTATGTCTTAAAACAGACAAATTATAAATTAATAAATGCCATAGCAGTTATGGCTTTTATTAATTGTTTTTACTTTACAAATACTATATAATTTAATTACGGTAACTATTAAGGAGATGATTTTGTCCGGCGCACTTGATGTTACATAATCAGTAACATAAGTGAAACGTGGAAAACTTAGATAATCAAAAATGCATAATTTTTTACCTGTCAAAAACAGGTTTTATTGTTATGCCCAAATGATTATTTTAATTTCCACATTAATAGTCAAAACTCTTAACTGTGGAAATAACCACAGTTTTTTATTTTATCTAGTTACCGGATCATACGAAAGGACAAAACACGATGAAAGATATATTAAAACAATTAAATACGCGACCTAAATTATTTGAACAAAGTACAGCAAGTATTTGGGACGACCCTCATATTTCAAAAGGCATGTTAAAAGCTCATCTTAACGAGAACCAAGAATCAGCTACCCGTAAACTTGACTTTGTAAAAAAATCAGTTGCCTGGATCAATACTGTACTACCTAATCATCATTATAACAACTTACTTGATCTTGGTTGTGGCCCCGGTATTTATGCTGAATTATTCTATCAGTATGGTTATCAGGTTACTGGTATCGATCTATCAAAACGGTCAATCAGTTATGCTCAGGCTTCCGCCAAACAAAAAGGATTTGATATTATTTACCTTCGTAGTGACTATACCAAATCGAACTTTAGACAGCACTATGATTTAGTTACTTTAATTTATTGTGATTTTGGTGTCCTTCCTCCTGCTACTAGGAAAAAGCTCTTGCAAAAGATCTATAACACATTATCCCCCAAAGGCGCTTTATTATTTGATGTCTTTACTCCTTTACAATATGATGGAGCGATAGAACATAAAAATTGGCAAATAAATGAAAATGGTTTTTGGCATAATTACTGGCACTTAGTTTTAAATGCTTTTTATCGTTATGATAATGTCCATACATTTTTAAATCAGTATACTGTCATTAATGAAGATAGAATAACTACTTATAATATCTGGGAACATACTTTTTCCCTGAAAGAATTAGAGAAAGACTTAAAAAATGCCGGCTTTACTAAACTTGATTTTTATAAAGATGTCATTGGACAAAAATATGATAAAACAAGTAAAACTATTTGTGTAATTGCCCAAAAATAAGACTAAATAAAAATGACTCCTTAAAAAGTCATTTTTTATTAATAATTCTTATTCAGATAAAACATTGGTTTTGCTTTTTCATTAACTTCAAAACCAAGATGTTCATAAAAACCAACAGCAGTATTTACACCAATCAAACAAACTTTATGATAGTCCTTATAATGTTCCAGCATCATTTGCATCAGTTTTTTACCAATTCCATATTTTTGATATTGTGGATTGACTAAAACATAATGAACATAAGCAACCATGATACTATCGTCCATCGAAGCAACCAGACCAACACACTTATCATTATCCCAAGCGCTAAAAACACTTCCATAGTTTTTTATTGCCTGTACTAATTGAGCAGGATAGTTCGCTGACTCCCACTCTACCGATTTAAATAAATCAACTAATCTCTCTTGCGAAATCTCTTTAATATTCTTATAGGTTAATTCCATAAATTCCTCCATCTATGTTTAAAGCGGCATATGCCGCTTTAATTAATATTTTGAATCAATGTCGTAATAAACTAAATCATCAAATGTCTGGCGACGAATCACTTCACGATCCTTACCTTCATACGTAAATACCACTGCCGGTTTTGGCAATTGATTATAATTTGATGACATTGAATAATGATACGCTCCTGTTGAAAACATTGCCAGAATATCTCCGGGCTCTGGGTCTTGTAACATAATATCCTTAATTAAAATATCCCCAGATTCACAGTTCTTTCCAGCAACAGTAATTAGGTGATCCGTCGGCATTTCTGCTTTATTTGCAATAATAGCATCATATTTAGCAGCATATAAACTAGAACGAATATTATCAGTCATCCCACCATCAACTGTAATATAATCACGAATATCTTTAATATATTTAGATGACCCGACGGTATATAATGTGATTCCAGCATTTCCTACACAATAACGACCAGGCTCAACTAGGACCATCGGACGTTTTAATCCCCGAGCATCAAATCCTTTAGTAATGATTTCCATGATCGTATCAACTACTGTTTCAAATTCTAATGGGTTATCAGCAGCTGTATAAGCAATTCCAAAACCACCACCTGCATTTAATTTATTAATTACAATTCCAAAAATATCATAAATTTCATAAGCAATTTCAACAAATTTATTCATTGCTAAAACATACGCTTGAATATCTTCAATTTGGCTGCCAACATGACAATGTATTCCATCAAAATTAATATTTGGAGCATCAATTACCTTTTTGATTGCTTTTAGATATGTATTATCATGGCTGCTAAAACCAAATTTTGTATCTTTGGCACCAACTCGAATATAGTCATGACCTCCTGCATAAACCCCCGGTGTGATTCTGACAATCCCATTTATTTTGACACCTAATCTCGAAGCAATTTCTTGGACTAAATCTATTTCATAAAAATTATCTATTACAAAATTTTCTACCCCGTTTTCTAACGCGTATTCTATTTCTGATGGTAATTTATTATTTCCATGGAAATAAATCTTTTTAGGATCAAATCCACTTTTTAAAGCAACTGAAATCTCACCCGCTGATACACAATCGATTCCAACACCATATTCTTTAGCAATTTTATAAATTGCTATACAAGAAAATGATTTTGATGCAAATAATGGTAGTGTATTTTCATACTTTTCAATCATTTTCGTTTTTAATTTATTAAATTGATGTCTAATATGTCCTTCAGACATAACATATAAAGGTGTTCCATATTTTTTTGCTAACTCTGTTGCTTTAACATCATCTATGTATAAGTTATTATTTTTAATTTGTGCAAATTCCGTTTGTAAGACCATATTTTCCCCCTATTAATATAATGATTTTAAAGTAAATAAACCATTATCTTTATCATTTAGTGCATAAGCAGCACTAATCGCACCTTGAACAAATACTTCTTTTGATAAAGCCGTATGCTTGATTTCAATAATTTCATCTACTCCCGCAAACATAATCGTGTGTTCCCCAAAAATTGTTCCCCCACGCAATGACTGGATCCCAATTTCTTCTTTCTTTCGTTTTTCATGACGACTGCTGCGATCATAACACGCTTCTACGCCATCAATTTCCTCAGCCATAACTTCATATAATAATTCAGCAGTTCCTGAAGGTGCATCAATTTTCTGATTATGATGTTTTTCAAGGATCTCAATATCATATCCTGCGTCATAAAATTCTTTTGCGAATTGTCGTAACATTTTTGTAACCATCTGCACCCCAAATGATGTGTTATATGATTGAAAGATAGCAATTTCTTTAGATGCTTCTTTAATTTGATCAAGCTGTTCTTGACTATAACCTGTCGTAGCAATTACTAATTTTGTTTGATTCGCTAATGCATACGTTAAAATATCATTTAAATTGTTCGGATGAGAAAAGTCGATGATGACATCGGCTTTTTCATCGCACTCTTTTAATGAACTATATGTTTTTTCAGGAACTTTTTCATCAAATTCATAACTTACAATTCCCATTAATTCCATATCATTTTGACTTCTTACTTTATGGGCAATCTTTTTCCCCATTAATCCATATCCATATACTAATACTTTCATCTTAAAACCCCAACTTTTCAAATGCATCCATCGCATCAAACAATAATTTTTTATTTTCTTCGGTTGTTTCAATCAAAGGCAATCTCAATGTCGGTTTACATACATTCATTCTTGCTAATGCAGCTTTAGGCATAATTGGATTAACATCAATGAACAAATAGCGACATACCGGCTCAAGAGCATAGGCCAATTCTTGAGCTTTAGGTAAATCACCTTTTAATGCTAATTGAGCCAACAATTCAGTTTGGCGTGGATAAATATTTGATAATACTGAAATAACTCCTTTTCCTCCGGCACAAATAAATGGCAAGATATTATCATCACATCCTGAATACATATCAAAATCCATACCTTGAGTTTTAGCTAAAACTTCCATTGCATATGCAATATTATCTGTTGCATCTTTCATAGCAACAATATTTTTATGTTTAGCTAATTCAACAACTGTTGCAACATTAATATTTATTCCCGTTCTTCCTGGAACATTATATAAAATCATTGGAATATCTACTGCATCAGCAACTGTCGTATAATGTTTGATCAAACCACGCTGACTTGTTTTATTGTAATATGGAGTTACAACTAAAATTGCATCAGCCCCTTTTTCTTTAGCATAATGTGCTTTCTTTAAAGCTGTTGCGGTGTCATTTGATCCTGCTCCAGCGATAACCTTTACACCAGTTCCCGCTGCCATCTCTAATGTAATATCTAATAATTTAAATTCATCATCAATATGAATCGTTGCAGTTTCACCAGTAGTTCCATTAACTAATAAAGCTTGAACACCGCCATCAAGCATTCTTTGAACCTGACGTCTAAATCCATCATAATCAATACTTCCATCTTCATGCATTGGTAATACTAGTGCTACTGCACTACCTTCAAAAATAGCCATAATTTCCTCCTATATATTTAAGCCAAAAGCTTCATCTAATTTTTTCATTGCTAATTCTTTGTGTTTCTTATCAACAATAAACGAGATTGTTCGTTTAGAGGTTGTTACTTGATAAAAATGAATGTTGTTATCCCCTAAAATAGTAAATACTTTAGCCGCTGCCCCAGGGGTCGTTTCTAGTAATTTTCCCCCAACTGCAATTTTAAAATATTTACGATTAGTCGCAATTTCTAATTGCTTAACCTCATCTTTTAATCTCATAATTGCATCATTAAGATTCTTTTGATATTTTTCATCAAGTGTAATCTCAATTTGCATCGCATCTTCAATCATTACTTGAGAAATCATATCTACATTTACCCCACACTCACTCAAGATTGTAAATATCTTGGCAATAATCATTGGGTGTTTAGGAACATTTCTAAGTTGTAATTGAATAATATTTTCTTCGTAGCTCACTGCATCAATAATATTTTCCATCATTGTTCTCCTTTACAAAAAAAGTTGCAATGAGTATCATTGCAACATAAACAGCGTATGAACAATGATAGCTCACCATTATCTATTGATAATGACAGTCTTATAGATCTTCACTATAAGCCCAGAGGATAAACGCATGCAATCATTTATCTCTTCGGCGAACGCTCCTCCCTTTTTACCTGGTTTGCATCTTATGGTAAAAACTTCTTAACAATTCGCGCCTCTATCTAATATCTGTTTACAATATATCACAATAGATATCATATTACAATACCAATTATACCGCTTTAACCAGTGTTTTTATATAAAAACATGCTCATTTTTGGCTTTATCAATAATTTATATGAAACAAAATCATAAAAATGTCAAAATTATACAAATAAAGAAAAATAACTATTCTTGATTATTTTTCCAGATAGATTGTTTTCACTAAAATATGAACATAAAAAAGCTATGAATTTATCTTCATAGCTTCTATTTTTAAATTATTTCTAAATCCGGCTGTCCGATTGTTTCATTATTATAAACAGCAAGGTCTAATTCATTTTCACTTCGGGCAACTAACATTGCAGCACTAGCGGCACCAACAACATTAGTTGCTGTTCTTGCCATATCTACAATACTTGAAATAGGTGCTAATAAAACAATAATTTCAATCGGTAAGCCTGCTGAAGCAAATAATGCAGTAGCAGTAATGGTTGCAGTACCAGGCACCCCAACAGTTCCAATTGATACTACTACAGCTAAAACAATTAAAAATATATACTGACCGATTGAATAATCAATCCCCAAAACATTTATTGCGAAGACTGCTAATAAAACTGGCCAAATTCCTGCACATCCCGGCATACCTAGATTAGCCCCTAAACTAGCTACAAATGAAGCAACATCTTCATTAACTCCTAGTTTCTTTGTAAGTTGTCTAACAGTGACAGGAATTGTCCCAATACTACTTTGAGAAGTGAATGCTACTACCCCAGCCGGCCAAATTCCTTTAAAGAAATTAAGCGGATTTAACTTTCCTACCACCTTTAATAAAACACTGGTTACCCCAAAAATTTGGATTATACTCAATAAATATGCTAATCCTAAGACGCTCAATAGCGGAATCAGATCACTTAGAGCACTCTTGCTTACTGCACGTGCAATCAATGCTAATACAGCATACGGTGTAAAGCTAATAACAAAGTTAACAACCTCTCCCATCACACGATTTCCAGCATCTATAAAATGCTTAAACGGTAAAACAGCTTTTTGCTGATTACGGGCAATCTTATTGTAGGCAATCGCAACAATTACAGCGAAAATTACAATAGGTACTACTTCGCCATTTACCCAACTGTTAGCCAAATTGCTTGGAAATAAATTAATGATCGTATCGATGAATGCCGGAACTTCCACCGCTTTATAATCACTTGCCAATTGATAATTTATGCCACTTCCAACTTTAGTTACTACTGCTAAGGTCAGTGTTATAGTACTAGCTAGTAGGGTGTTTAATAATAAAAATATTATCGCTTTGGCACTTATTTTCTTTAATTTGATCGATGTTCCTAAATTTGTAATACTTGAAATAATACTGAATAATAATAGCGGGATAACGATCGCTAAGATCAAATGCGAATAAATCGTTCCGATTGCTTCTAAATACAAATAATGTCCTTTAAAAATCAATCCTACGGCTACCCCAAAAACTAATCCTAAAATAGTTAAAAGCCCAAAATCATACTTCTTCACTTTACCTAGAAAATAGATAATTGCGAAGAAAACACCTGCAAGAAGCACGGCTCCTAATTCAAAAATATTTATATTCATTTAACTGTCCTCTTTCCTTAATAAATTTATTTAACAACATTATTAATTATGACAACAGCCATACATTCGTTCCCATTCAAAAATCTTTTTATTTTTTAATATCTTTACGGAAATCATCCTACCCCTCTTTTCCTACTGTATTAGTATGATATAAATTTATACTATTGCTGGACAAATGTCAAGAATAATGAAAAGTTCTTAGCAAAAGCTTAAGAACTTTATAAAATCATATCTTCTTTTTTAGTTGACATGGATTGCCATAAGCTAGTACGTTAGCAGGAACATCTTTAGTTACCACACTGCCTGCTCCAATAACGCTATTATCGCCAATCGTAACTCCTGGTAAAATAGTACAGTTTCCACCAATCCAAACATTATTCCCAATGGTAACTGCTTTCCCAAATTCAATTTCTTTTAAACGCTCTTGTGGATCGATTGAATGACAGGCAGTATATATTTGGGTATGTGGACCAATCAGAGTATTATCACCGATCTTAATTTCACAAACATCTAAAAACACACAGCCGTAATTAATCATAACATCTTTTCCCAAATAGATATTACAGCCATAATCACATTGAAATGGCGGATGAATCCAAAAATTACCGCTTGTATTAATAATTTTTTTCATTAAGCGGCTTCGCATATTATATACATGAAAACACCTTTTATTATACCTATGCAAACGCCGCGCTGTCTTATCATACATATAGATCAGTTTTAAATCTCGGGGATTATAAATTTCTCCCGCTCTCATCTTTTCAAACTCACTCATTTTATCACCTACTTGTTATCATCATAACATATAATCTATACCTCAATTACTAGTATATAAAATTGAAGTGAATCCCCTCGTCAGTATAATCCTCTACTTATCTTTAATAATACTTTTACTACACTGGTATGTGATGATAAAATAACCACCATAAATAATAACTAAAAAGATTCCAGTCGTTATAATAGCATCAAATACATTAGCCTGATTAAATGTTTGCAGCATTATATTGCAAACCTGGATACCAAAAATTGAATGAATCAATGCTAAGATAAGCGGGAAAGCAAAATAAACAGCTATTTGCTTAAATAAAGAACGATTAATCATTTTTTCATCAACACCAACGTTCCTTAAAATCTGATATTTTCCTTTATTATCAATGCTTTGTGACAACTCTTTGAGTGCCAAGATAGCAGCACAAGAAATCAAAAATACAATTCCTATATATAAACCAATAAAGATAACCATAGCTCCCATAGACACACTACTACTTGAAATTTGAATTCTTGTATTAATCAATAAGACATCAGAGCTATAACTGTGCATTTTTTCATCTACTTCGTTTCTTGTATCCTGATCATTTGCAGCATAATTACCCACTAAATAACTATCAGCAGGAATAAAATTACTAACCGCTTCATCTGGAACAATATACACTCCCATACACATATGACTAGACTGCATTGATAAAAAACCATTTTGACATTTATCAAATTTACTCTGATATATCTTTCCGTTTAACTCAATAGCTGGTTTTTCTTTAAGAAATTGATTTCGACTAAACATTAAATTTTCATAATTCCCCATTACAACATATTCGTCTTTTAAATCATAAGTTGGTAAATTATATATTTTAGCCAATTTATTATAATCACTAAGTTTAATAATATCTTCACAATTATTCAAATAACTTTCACTTACATCTTTAAAGGCACTGCCAAAAGTATCTCTATATGTCAATTGTGAAGTACGATAAGTCATAAATGTATAAATGTTTTTTAAATCATCTAATCCTATTTGCTTTTGAGACAAATATTTTGTAATTGATAAATTATCAACACTTACATCTTTTTGCATTTGAATATCAACTGGAGCTAACTCATTTATCTCTTCTGTTGCAGAATTATTTAACGCAAAAGCACTTGAAAAAATACAGATTGTTAAAAAAAGCATTAAACAAATTACCGTTGTTGAAAGTACTGTTGTATTAATCTTACTACTAATTTGTTTAACCGTAAAACTATTTAAATTTTTGAAATAATAATTTTTAGATGCCATAACAAATTTTAAAATCAAACCTGAAATAGACCAATAGATTAAAAACGTTGCGACAGCACCATAAATCATTTGGAAAAGCACTGAGCTGCTGTTCGTTAAATTACCAGCTCCTGCGGTAACGTTATAATAAGCATAACTTAATAATACAACAGCACCAATAAAGATCCCTATACAAAGATAGGTATTCTTTAATTTAACTTCTTCATTTTGTCTATTTGCTGTCAATAATTTAATTAATTGTTGGCGATTCACTTGAATCGTATTAAAAACCATAACCAGAAGATACATAATCCCAAAATAAATCATTGTTTTTATCCACGCACTTAAAGAGAAAACAAATGTAAATTTAGTCATGTCTGCTTCAAACATATTAGCTACAACAATTGACATTACTTGAGATAGAGCGACTCCTAAGACTAAACCAATTACTAATGAAATCAAACCAATTGTTATAGTTTCAACTAATAGTATTTTAGAAATCTGTTTTTTTGACATTCCTAATATCATATATATCCCAAACTCTTTTTTTCTTCGCTTCATTAAAAATTGATTTGCATAGACAATTAAAAACCCTAATATAAATGAAACAAATACACTTACGCCTGACAACACATTATTCATTAGTTTAATAATATCTTTAGTTGAACTATTTAGTTTCAGCATAACTGTTTGGCTTTCCAAAGAATTGAAGATATAAAAGATTGCCACTCCAAGGATTAATGTAAAAAAATAGATTGCATAATCTTTAAAACTTTTTCTAATATTCTTTAATGAAAGATTAAATAACATCACTTACATCGCCCCCAAGCAAAGAAACAACATCAATAATTTTATCAAAAAATTGTTTACGAGTAGCTTCACCTCGATTAAATTGATTAAAGACCTTTCCATCTTTGATAAAAATCACTTTAGAAGCATAGCTGGCACTAAAAGCATCATGAGTTACCATTAGAATCGTTGTTTGATAGTCTTGATTTAATCTTTGAAGTCGTTCTAATAACATTTTAGAACTTTTAGAATCTAACGCTCCAGTTGGCTCATCTGCTAAAACAAGTTTAGGATTTGTAACAATGGCCCGCGCACTAGCTACACGCTGTTTTTGTCCTCCAGACATTTCATAAGGATATTTATTTAAAATATCTTCAATATCTAATTTTCTTGCAACAACTTTTATTTGCTGTTCAATTGCTTTAGCTTTAAAATTTTGAATTTGTAAAGCCAAAGCAATATTTTCATAAGCTGTTAGCGTATCTAATAAATTAAAATCTTGAAAAATAAATCCTAGTTCTTCACGTCTAAACCTATTTAGATCATTACCTTTAAGTTTTGTAATATCCTGACCTTCAATATAAATATGACCACTTGTAACTTTATCAATAGTTGAAATAACATTCAGTAGTGTAGTTTTCCCTGAACCACTAGCCCCCATGATAGCAATAAATTCACCTTTATCAACATTCATTGAAATATTGCTGATAGCTTTAGTAAGATTACTCTTATTTCCATAATATTTACTAATATTTTCAATCGTTAGAATATTTTCCATAATCTTTTCTCCTTTACAATTAAATTATAGAAAAAAGGCGGTCTTGGTAACATCGAAATAACTTACATCACCTTACAACCTTGTAATATTGCTCATCATTAAAAGAAATTGTTACTTTCGTATACTCACTATATTTAGATTCAATTATAATCTTATGACCTAATTTATCACATAATCGCTTAACAATATATAAGCCCATCCCCGTAGAACTAGAAACAAGACGCCCGTTTTCACCAGTAAATGATTTTTCAAATACTCTCGTTAGATCACTAGTCTTGATTCCCAGACCATTATCAATTATTTCTAAAGCAATATTATTCCTTCTAATCACATTAAAAGCTATTTTACACTTATCTATACGCCGATATTTAATACTATTACTAACAATTTGATTAATAATAAATTCTAGCCACTTGCTATCGCTTAAAACAGAACAATTAACTTGACCGATTTCGATCTTAATATTTTGATACAATAAACTATCTTGGTTCTTCTTAATAACATTTCTAATAATTGTTCCTAATTCACATTGTTTAATCAAATAATCTTTCTCACTACTATCTTGTCGGGCATAATATAAAACTTGTTCTACATAATTTTCAATTCGACTAACTTGATCCTTTAGTTTTCTTTCATTATGTTCATGATTATGAATCATCAACTTTACACTAGAAATTGGTAATTTAACTTCATGAATCCATAATTCAATATATTCTTTAAAATTCTTAAGATTATCTTGATAAGTCTCAATCTCCTCATACATTGACTTATCAATCTCATACAATGCATCATATAAAATCTTTCCTTCTAGAAAATCAGGCTGAGCAATCAATTCTGTAATTAAACATTTTTTATCTAATTGATTTAATTTAATGCGAAAATTATTATAGAAAGCATGTTTTTGATAATAATCATATCCAATAAGCAAACCACTAAATAAAAGCATAACTAAAACAATAGCATAAATTAATGCATTTGAAACTTTAAACATCAATAAAAAGAATAGCACGCTCACAATCATAATTATTAATAAAACTAGATAGGCCAGTCTATCTAGTAAGTATTCTTTTATTCTCATATTAACATATACCCCTGATCTCTCCTTGTTTCAATCACATCAAAAAGGCCAATCTTTTCAAGTCTTTTTCTTAGTCTAGTCATATTAACTGTCAAAGTATTATCATCAATAAATTTATCCGTACCCCATAGATAATTCATAATATCATCACGAGTTACGATTTTCCCTTGATTCATAAGAAGATAATAAAAAATTCCCATCTCATTTTTAGATAACAATAATTCCTGATCATCTTTTTCTAACGTACTTTTCATCAAATTAACCCTAATATTTTGATAAGTCAGTTTTGGTTCAGCTTTATGGAGTCGCTTAAAAACAGCTTCAATATGCAGTAATAAAATCGTTGGATTATATGGTTTAGTAATATAATCATCAGCACCATAGCTTAATGCAAGAATTTCATCGATCTCACTATCTTTACTTGTAACCATAATAACTGGAATAGTTGATTTTTCTCTTAATTTTTTTAATAGCTGCTGTCCATTCAAAAATGGAATCTTAATATCTAATAGAATCAAATCTGGATCTATTACTAAAATCTCTTCTAACGCATTTTTAAAATCTTTTAGAATGATTCCTTGGTAACCATTATTATCTAATAAAACTTTTAATTCTTCTCGTAATTCTAAATCATCTTCAATAATTAATATTTTCATAACGATCTCCTCTTTTTTATTATACACAATTATTTTTTATTACATAGTTATCTTACAAAGATGTAAGTTATTATTATCTCATTTTTTAGTTAGAAAGATTCGCTACGATAATTTTAAAACAAAAAAAGACATAGGATAAATCCTATGTCTCAATCATATAATTACTAAATATCGTTATTAGTGTAGAATTTCTATTTAACAGTTTTAATTTATAAATAAGTAAGTTATTTAATGATTATATCATATTTAATTGTATAAATATCAATCAAATTATGATATTAGGTATCAAATTATGATACTTACCATCAGTTTTTGTAATCGCTTTCATAAAGCCGCTGTGATAAAATATTTATAATGAAGGAGGGAAAAAAGAAATGTTTAAGAAAAAATTTTTTATTGGTTCCCTAAGCCTGATGTTCGCATTAAGTGGTATTGGTGCGGTACAGGCCGAAGGAGACCAAGGATCCAAATCAACAGCATCTAAAGTAGTAGAACTTGATCCAAATGGAAATGCATTTTTAACAGATCTTACTGATGATGGATATGCTGAATTAGGAAGGTACAAAGTAGAGAAAATCAAGGATAATATTTATCACTGGGATGAGGGAACAAAAAAACTTCCTGGTGGTGCAACAGATGAGAGCGGCGTAACAAATAACCCATCATCTATGTATTTTGTACTAGAAGAAGACGGTGTATTATTAGTTGATTTAGGAAATGGCTCTGAAAACGATGAAGATATTCAAAATGCAAAAACAATCGTAAATTCAATGACAGGAAATAAGCCGTTATCAATTATTATTACTCATAGTCATGGTGATCATACTGGCTTTGGACGATCAGAAACAGTATTCGCAGACGTTGACGTTGAAAAAGTATATATCAGTGAACCTGATTATGCTGCTGCCGCGGAAGCAATCACTCAATTTGATAGTAAAATCACAAAAGTTAATCATGGTGATACTGTTAACATTTATGGTGCCCCATATGTATTCAATGTTGTCAGTGCTCATACCGAAGGCTCTCTTATGATTACAGATACCACTCATGGAGCATTATTTACTGGTGATACATTTGGCAGTGGATTTATTTGGGCACTTTTTGAAACAAATGGTGGAAACCCAATTGCTGCTTTAAACGAAGGATGTGCTTTAGCTAGAACTATTTTAAATGAAAATCCTTCTCTATCTATTTTAGCTGGTCATCGCTGGCAACAATTTTGGGAAGACAATGCCCAAAGACCTAACGAAATGTCAATTCAATATTTCAACGATATGGCACAAGTTATTAGCGGTCTATTAGATGGTACAACTATTTCACAACCTTATCCAGAAGTTGCCTGGGCGCCTGATGCAATTGAGCTTTCAAGCAATGGTGCAAAGGCTAAAATAGATACATTACCAAAGTATGTTGAAGCTTACAAGGCCTCAGTTAATGAAATGAGCGAAGCCTATGTTTACAGTGGTAGCGATAAATTAAGTATTGAATCAGTCAATGCTGCCGCTGCTGCAACTTTCGTTGTTTATCCTGATGGAAATTTAACAGATGAAGAAGCACAAAAATATATTAATGAATCAGGAATAAAAGATATTGTTGATCGGGCAGCAAGCAAAGTTTATGTTGCTAGACCTGCTAATGGCATTTCTTTTACTGATGATGATGTTATAGGTTTTGAAACGATCGTAGGTAAAATTGGTGTTTCAAATAACTTTAAATTAATTGGGATTGGTGATGGAGCAACTTTCATTAATCAAAACTTAACATCTTATATGAACTTTGTATCTGGGCTTGCTTTAATTAATCCAGCTCAAGGGCAAGAAGTTAAAGTATCTGTTCCTACTTACTTAGTAACTGATGATCAAGCTGTTATCAATAGTTATGTAAAAGCAAATAATGCTGGTAAGGTAAAAGATGGATATTATGAAAACCCAGAAAGTCATTATGAAATCGTTGTTGTTAATAGCGATACAAAAACAAGTGCTGCTGATGCAACAAAAGATGCATGGAATACTGTTTTAGAAAAATTTGGAAGAATTGGTAACTATAGTGAAGTCTATAAACAAACAGCAACTTGGTACTCTAGACCATTACTTTCTGGTGATAAAGAAGCTGATCAAGCAAGAAAATACCAATATTTTGATTCTGTTGATGCAATCGATAATATTGAGCGTCATGTAGTTACTCAAGATTTAGATAAAGATGGTACTGATTCATTATGGTATGAATATATTCCTGAACAATCTAAAGATGCTCAACCAGGAAGTGTCCCAGTAGTTATTCTATTCCACGGTAATACAAATGATCCTAGAACTCAATATGATACTTCAGGATGGGCACAAATAGCAAGTGAAGAAGGTGTAATCTTAATTTGTCCTGAGTGGCAAGGTCATACATATCAAGGATATACATACGATCCAATGACTGATGATTCTAATGAAACTCCTGATTCAGATGTTATTACAATGTTAAAGATCATTGAAGAGAAATATCCACAGATCGATCAATCAAGAATTTATATTTCTGGATTATCTGCCGGAAGTAGAAATACAACAAATGCCGGTCTATCAGATGCTAAATACTTTGCTGCTGGAGCTGGTCATTCCGGGCCATTCGGTGCAAGTGACTTAAATAAAGAAGCTGTTGCTGCTAATAAAGATAAATATGATATGCCAATTATTTTCTTCACTGGTGATGGTGATGAATATTGTAAAGATGCATTTGATACAACAGAATTAAATGCAGGATTACAAGTAGCTCAACTTTATCAAGAATTAAATGATATGGAAGTTACTCAAGTTGAAGACATCAAAGATGAAGATGCATATCTATATGGTGTTCCTTGGACAAAACGCTATACAATTGAGCCAACCGCTGAAAATATTGCTAAAATCGATGTTGGTGCAATTGAAAATGCCAAAGGTGTAGAAATCAGCATGGCTCGTATTTATGGTTGGGGACATTGGAACTATACTCCAGATGCTAAATTAATGTGGGAATTTATGAGTAAATATGCTCGTGATTTAGAAACTGGTGAAACAATTCGTTTGGATCTACAAGAGCCAGATACTCCTACTGATAATCCTAGTGATACTCCTAACGATACTGAAAAACCAGCAACTCAACCATCAACATCTACAAGTGTTAAAACTGGTGATTCAACAATGATTGCACCATTTGTTATTGTTGCAAGTTTATCATTATTTGCATTAGTAACTGTTATTAAAAAAAGCAAAGCAATAAGATAATCACATACAGTTTTAAATAATTGTAGAAATATAAAAAACAAAGGTTTATTAAAAACCTTTGTTTTTTTATCCCTAATTGACTACAAAAACATATTAAATAGACAGCTATCTTCTTTAATAATAAAAAGCAACTGCACTAATTACAGCAATTGCCTATAATTTACTTACCTTTATTCATTACTTTATTAAATAATTTTTCAGTTTCTTCAAATTGTTTTAAGATTGCATCATTACTTGGTTTCTTTACTTTTACTGCATTTTTTTCATCAACTAAAATTTGTAAATTCTTATCAATATTTTTTAATAACACAACCATCTCATCTAACTTTTCTTCCATCTCTATCCTCCTATATCTCCCCATCGATTTCCTAAATATTTTTTACCATCAATTCGATAAAGAAAATCTGTTGTTTGTGAAGTATCTGTCGCAATCACTGGCTCTAGCATGGTTAATCCAACATTGACACTACAATCATCACCAACTCGGGCTGCCAAATAATAATTACCAACTTTTCTAATTCGATAGTAATAAGTATTTTTAACTTTACCAATATCTTCAACATCTTGGCGATCATTTGTTGCAACACCAAATTCCTCAAGACTGCCAGACATTATAGTAATCCCTAGAATTTGTGTATCTATTTTTTTATCAGTATTATTTATAATTGTGAATTGTTTTGCCACCTCTAAAACAATTTCATTATAATCACTACTGTCAGCTTTTATTTTAACAAAATCTTCATTTGATTCAAAGGCTGTAATATTAATACTATCCATCTTTTTTATCAACTTTTCACCATTACTTACTTTAATCTCATCACTAACTACATTGTCTGTTTCAGTTTGTGCATCTATTTTATTTTCAGACTTATTATTTGGTTGTGGTCTTACCTTTTCATCATCTGAATCTTTTAAAATATACAAGTTTTGTTTACCATCATTAAGATTAGAAATAACCAATTCCCAAGAACGACGATATTCGTCATTATCATAACCTTTAAAATAATTAAAAATTAAACACTTTTTCACTTCATTATCTTTATATATTTCGAGAATATAACCATTAACCAGCTTTAGTTTATCATAATCATAAACCGCTCCATTGTAATCTATAATAGCTAGTTTACCATCATTAAAAGTTATACGCAAAGCTCCGTGAGTAAAAGTTTTCCCATTATAATAAGCAAAGATCTGCTCTTTTGAATTATTATTTTTTACATCTCGATGGACAATATACTGTCCTGATATATTCGTTCCTTGATACACAATTACTTTTTCATAATTGGTTAAATCTGCAACTTTATAACTATCTAAATTATTAATCGTTTTATCTAAAATTCCATATTCTGCGATAATATCTTTATAAATATTTAACTCACGTTCTTTCATGATACAAGCAAACTTCCCATAATAATCATGGTATGTTTTTATTTTAACAGACTGTCCCCATACAATAAATCCTGCAATAATTACAATTATAATGATCACTGTTGCTTTTTTATTTTTTAACCGGTTATATACAAATAGTGCTAGCAAAATACTTATTAATTTCAAAACTCGAACAACTATGCCAAGACTATTAATAATCTCATAGTTATAGTTTAAGCAAGAAATTATTCCAAAAATTAAAACAAATAAATTATAAAAGAAATATATCCCTAAACCATAAATAATTAAAAGTGAAACTCTTTCAAAATTAATAAGACGACCATTATATTCAATCATTGTAACGCCTTGTTCTTGAAGTTTATCGAGCAGAACTTCATGGTATTTTGTTACAATATTAGCAAAACCATAATTCATTTCAATTCTATTATTATCATAAATAACTTTTTTTATCTCGCGATACTCCAAGGTTCCCAAATGATCAACTAACCCTTGTTCACCAATTTCAACATTGCGACAAATTTGTCCTTTTTTATTAAGAATAATAACTACAATAAAAACCACGATCGCAACAATCAAACATGTCATATAATTAAAAATATGTTTAAACCAAATCAATGCAAAAGCTGCTCCAAACAGCATCATAATAATGAAAAATAGACTAATTATGATTTTAGCAATATTCTTTTTCACATATTTTACTTCCATACTTAATTACCTCAAATTAAATATGGCAAAAATACTGTTGCCAATCCTAAGAAAAAGAAAAATCCCAATACATCAGTTACAGTTGTGACGAAAACTCCGCTTGCTAGAGCTGGATCAATATGAAATTTTTCCAAAATAACCGGAATAAAATAACCCGCAATATTTGCTAAAATCATATTTAAAAACATGGCTAATCCCGTTACTAAACCAAAAACTGGATTTCCTTCAAATAACATTGAGCCTAACGCAACTATAATTCCTATTATCACACCACTGCAAAAACCAACAGCTACTTCTTTTAACATGATCCAGGTTGCATTCTCTTTACTCATTTCACCTAATGAAAGCCCTCGTACAACGATTGTTAAAGACTGAGTTCCTGCATTACCGCCCATTCCTGTAACTATTGGCATAACAGTTGCAAGTGTAACTACTTGAGCAATCGTTCCTTCAAAAAAGCTAACCACGGAAGCCGCCATTACTGCCGTAAATAAATTAACAATCAACCAGGGAATCCGACTCTTGACCGATTCTCCAACAGATGAATCTAGTCTTTCTTCAGAATTTACTCCCCCTAATAAATTAATATCTTCTGTACTTTCTTCTTGAATAATATCAATAATATCGTCAAACTCGATAACTCCTAATAAATGGTCCATTTCATCAACTACCGGCATCATGATAAATCCATATTTTTGAAATTTTTTTGCTACTTCTTCCTGATCTTCATTATATAATACAGTTTTTACATTTGTATTAGTAATATCCAGCATAGCTGTATCAAACGAGCTAGTAACAATATCTCGTAAAGATACAACACCCTTTAAAATATTTTGTGGATCAACTACATAAAGATAATAAGTTGTATCTTCTTCGGTATTTTCTTGAAGAAATTTTAAAGTTTTTTCAACGGTATTGCGCGCACGAATACTAATATATTCCGTCGTCATAATCCCACCGGCCGTATCAGGCTCAAACGTTAACAGTCTCTCAACATCTTCTTTATCTTCTTTGTCCATCTTATCTAAGATAGCCTGTTTTTCATCTTCTTCAAGTTCACCGATCAAATCAGTGATTTCATCATTAGACATTTCATCTAAGATTTCTTTTTGTTTAGCATCTGAAAATAATTTCAGTAAATCATACTGGTCATCTTCATCATCTTCCTCTTCAATAATGCTGGCAACAACATCATTAGGAAGATTGTCCATTAATGCTTTAATACTATCCTCGTCTTCATGAAGAATATCTAAAATATCAGCCGGATGAATATTAGTTATTACTTTTTTTATTGTTTCTGGCGTTCCATTTAAAAGAATATCCTTCAGCTCATCGCTGGTAATTGTATCGATCATAAGTTTCCTCCTTTATTGGGGATTAGATACCTGATCTTAGTGGTAAATGATCCTCTAGACTATCGCAACACTGGGGTACAGGCTCGACTTTCATTTTTTACCACCTTCTTTCTCCAAGTCATTTTAACACAATTATGCGATTATAGGGGACTTTTTGAATAAAATTAAATAGTAATTTAAGATTCTGAAATTCTTTTTCTTTTTGCTGAACTAAAAAGAAAAAGAGCCGATTGTAGTGACCGCCTAAAGTTACCCTAACTTTTTAGGACACTACAAATATCATTGCTCTTAAATAAAAATGACAGATTATTTAGTTAATTGTATTTTAAAAGGTGCAATAGGTAAATTATTTTCTCCAAAAATGCTTATCTTACAATAATTTTGATATCCATAACTAATTGTTCTAACTTGGGCAGGTCGCTCAACCAGCAGTTTATTTTCTTTAATTATCCCAACTGTCTCAACTTGATGATCTGGTAATTCTAAAATAAAATTATTAATACCTCTACTGTGTAATTTTTGATCAAACTCAATTATAATTTTAGAATTATTTTCAATATTTATTATCTTCGGAGAATGCCCATTAAATTGATTATCATAAAAAAGTTCTTTGATTCGCCAAAAAATACGATGACCGACTGTTTTTTTATTTTGGGGATGGATATTAAATTCTTCCCCGCAATTCATTGTTACAACTAAATAACAAGCAGGTACTTCTCTACAAACCTGCTGCTGGGCATCTCTTAAAATAGGCCAGTTATCATTCTTATCATCATCATATTCAGGTAATTGCACAATAATAAAGGGAATTTGAGCTTTCATATCTTCACGCCAATTTTCAATCACCAGTTGTAGCAATTGATGATATAAATAAGCATTTTTAGTATCCTCTTCCCCTTGATACCAAATAACTGCCTTACCGCTATATTGACAGATTTTTTTAAACATCGTGTAATATAGTCCTGCCGGACGACAAAAATCTTTTTTCCCCCGCGGTCCCGGCCATGGTGTATGTCCAACATCTTTTTTTAACTGGCTCATATTACGTTCTGGATAAGTTTGCTGATATAATGCCACTTTTTGCTGGTACTGCTTAACACGCTCTTTATATTTAGCTATTTCTAAATTTTCTTGTGCTTCTGTTTGATTCATGATTGCTTGATAATATTCATCATAGTATACTTTTTTGATTTCTTGATTTTTTTGAAGATATGTTTCATTTATCCAGCAAGAACCTGATGTACCACCTTTATTAACTGCAATTAATCCGATTGGGATGTCTATATCATGACGCAAATAATAAGCAAGATAATAACCGATTGCTGAAAAATCATTAATCGTTTGATTATCACATATTTGCCAGCCTTGATTTCTAATGGGCGGTATTTTGATATTTTCATCCTCATATTCAATTTGTGGAACTTCATAATACCTTAAATATCGATCATAGCATACTTCCTGATCAACTTTTACTGAATCACAATCTTTAAATTTAAATTCAATATTAGATTGACCTGCTAAAAAATAAACATCTCCAATTAAAATATTTGATAACGTAATAGTTTCTAATCCAGTTGAAACTATTAATGTTTCATCCGTACTTATTTCTAGCGCCGGCAGCGTAATCAACCAATTATTATTTATTATTGTTGTTGTTGCGGTTTGTCCCTGAATAGTAATAGTTACTTGTTGATTTGTTTCACCGGTTCCAAAAATATTTATTTCTTTGCCATGTTGCAAAACCATTCTCGATGTAAAGATTTCAGCTAATCTTAGTTTCATTTTTTCTACCTCTTAATAAACTTACTCTTTTTGTCTCCACCGCTTCTAATTTCTCGGTTTCAGTCATTTTATCTAATTCCATTTTATCAGCTATTTTAACAAATGGGTAATATATTGCCATTGATATAACTAGATTTATTAGTTGCACTAACCCGCCTGCAATTGTTCCAGTAAACAAAATTCCCGAAATAATCGGTGGTACTGTCCAAGGAACATTATTACATACTACTGGGATAAAACCAATCTTAGTAAAAAATACCGCAATATAGAAACACAATGGTTGCACAATAATAAAGGGAATAAAATAGATTGGATTTAAAATGATTGGTAATCCAAATGTAATCGGTTCACTAATATTAAAAATTGCTGGAGCTAAAGCCACTTTGGTAATCTTTTTATTTTGTTTTAGTTTTGAGAAAAATAATATCGATAATACTGGTGCTAAAGCAAATGTTCCCGCTGCAATAGTTGAATAATTCATAAACATCGTTGTATATAAATGTTTAGCAACACCTAAAACATTTTCGTTTCCAGCAATATCCCAGGTCATTCCAAAAATTGCTCCCCAAATAGCAGTTGGATGAATTCCCAGCCACTGGAATAATGGCCATGTAATTTGGGAAACTAGAGCAAACGCTGCGGTTTTAGATATTGCTAAAGCTGGTGCTTGAAGCGTTGTTAAAATAAACTCCGGTAATGATTCACCAGCAAAAGTATTACTAATAACGGTTGCAATAATAAAGACAAATAATGTCAACATCCCCGGCACTAAAGATTCAAAACTCTGAGCTACAGCTGGAGGTACCGAATCCGGCATCTTTATTGAAATATTTAACTTAGATAATTTATTAAATATAAATGTAGCACTACCTGCAACAATCAGTCCAAAAAAGATTCCTTGTTGACCTAAAAAATTCGAATTAATAATTCCATTAATATCGACCTCAATTCCCTTAGCACTTGTATAATTAAAATCCCAAGGCAAACAAATAAAAAATGCTGCTAAAGCATACATCACTGAAACCATATGCTCACGATTATCACTAAAATATTTTCTTGAGACATTATATGAAAAAATCACCACAATCAACAGAGCGTTGATCGACATAGCCCCTTTACTAAAAAAATTAAAAATATTTTGTCCTTGTACTAGCATTTGAGCAAATCCTGACGCTAAGAACTCTTTCTCACTTCCAAAGATCATCTCCCCTAGACCAAGTCCAGATGAACCAAAAATAATCCCATTGGGATCAATAAATACAGAACTGATCATAATTGCAAATCCAGCAATTAATGTCAGTGAAGCAACCAATACAAAAGAATCCCTCAATACATTTAAAAAGCGATTTCCTGATACTTTACAGATCAGTGCAGTAAATTTATCTTTCATTTTTCTCTCCTTTTTTGTTTTAGACATCTCCGGATAATGTCCAAAAGCCCTCTTGTGTAAAAGCGTTTACATTGCAATTATATCACTGTTGAGAAATTTATCAATATTATTTTTTGTTATGGGAATTTTCTCTATTGTAATTAATTTGGTTTATCGATATAATTATAAATAAGAAAAAGAGGTATTAATATGGACTTTAAAAAAACAGTTGCCATTCATTATACTGAGTTTACACCTAGTGAACGTAAAATTTGTGCTCGTATCTTAGAAGATCCTCAAATCGTTAATAACTCCATTGTTGTTTTAGGCGACCTTTGTGAAACTTCTAAGTCTGCAATCCTACGTTTCTATCAAAAGCTTGGATACCGTGGATACTCAGAATTCAAATATTCTGTTGAAGAAAGTTTTAAAAATAACGATGAAAAAAAACTCAGCAACGAATCATTACTGAGTCAGATTTCTCAAGAATACAGTAATACGATTTTAGAACTTGGTGCTCTAGATTATGATCATCAACTAAAAGAACTAGCATCATTGATTGACAAATATCCACATGTCTTATCAATTGGGATCAACAATACCTATTTTGCTGCTAGTCAGTTAGAATATTCTTTATACTCTCATAATCGCTTTATTCAAAGTGTACGCGAGGATATTCAGCTTACCTATCTAATTAACTCTATTAATCAAGATTATCTTTGTATTATCTATAGTGTTTCTGGTTCTACTTATACTTATGAAAACTTTATTAAAGAAGCTTCTGCTAAAGGTGCAAAAATAGTTTTAATCACGATTGATGGTAATTCTGAATTATTACCTCTAGTTGATTTAGCATTTGTTTTACCTTCGATTTCCTTACCAATTAGCAGTATCGATTCTATTATTCAAATTGATAATCGTATTATGTTATATTATTTTTCTGAAATTATCTCCTATTACTATGGATTAAATACGCAAAATTAAAAATGCTATGATAACATAGCATTTTTAATTTATATCAACTTATTCGTAATTTCTTCTTCACTTTGAGGACGCCCAAACAAGAATCCTTGAATATAATCTAATTCCATCGGTTCAACAACATTAAATTCCTCTTCTGTTTCAATTCCTTCCAACAATACCTCAATATCAACATCGTGGCAAATTTGAGCAATAAAACGAATAAAAGTTTTATCAAATTTACTAATCTTAATATCACGTACAAACGTTTGGTCAATCTTGACAATATCAGCAGGAACAGTCTTTAAAATTTCCAATGAGGCATACCCCGTTCCAAAATCATCCATTGCAATTTTAAATCCCAATTCGCGAAGCTGCTCAAAAATTGTTCTTAGTAAATCCATGTTCCTAACCATATAGCTCTCTGTTAATTCTAAGACAATATTTTTAGGTGCCAGCTTTTCTTTTTTCAGAACCTTTTTTACATCTTCCACAAAATCACTATTTAACATCTGAAGCGCAGATACATTAATACTAACAGAAAATTCAGGATCATATACGACCCACTTCGAACAAGCCTGAATTGCTTTCTTTATAACCCATAGACCAACTGGGATAATTAGCCCGCTCTCTTCAAGAATGGGAATAAATTCAACTGGTGATACTTTTCCTAATTCTTGACACTGCCATCTTAACAGTGCCTCAACTCCTTTGATTTGTTTACTACTCACCTCAACTTGGGGCTGATAATTTAACTCGAAGCCACGATAATCATCACTTACACTTTCACGAATATATTTTAAAATTTCTAATGAACGCATCTTATGCTCAAGGATGTAGTTTGAAAAGAAAGTTAATTTATTTTTTCCATTATCCTTGGCATATTGTAATGAATAATCAGCATATTTATTTAGTTCATTATATGTTAACCCATCTTTAGGATAAATTGCACATCCAGCTGAAATTTGAATCGGACATTTATAACGTTTTAATAGTTGTTCATGCAATAATTGTTTCTGTATCTCATTATATAATTTAGTAATTTCCAATTCGGTACTATTTTCAATCAACAGCCCCATTTGATCGCTATCCAATTTATAAATACTAGTATTACCTGGCAAAACTGCCTGAGTCAATTGGGCTACTGTTTTAATAATAAAATCCCCAAATGAACGGTCATATATTTCGTTAATATTTTTAAAGTCATCAATATCAATAACCATAATTCCAAGATTATCGATTGCTTTATCTTTAGTCTTAAGCTCAAAAGCTTTCGCAAATTCTTGACGATTATATAAATGAGTTAGGGGATCAATTTTATTTTGACGGTCTAACTGTGTCATTATTCCAGCAAATAAATTAGGCTCACCAAATTCATCGCGCATTAACTGTCCACGACATTTTAACCAAATATACTCACCATCACTATTCATCGCTCGAAATTCAACAGAATGATAATCCATCTTATTTTCGCCAATTGCCATATTTGATTTATAAAAACGTTCCCAATCTTGGGGATGTACGATTGCCTTCCAAAATGGTAAAGGATGATCAATAATTTCTCCTGGTAAATTAAAAACTTTTACTTGGGCTGGTGAATATCTAAAAATACCTGTCTTCATATTACATATGTAAATAAAATCATCAGTACTTTTGATCAAAGCTTCATAAAGTTGTGTTGGATCATATTGAAAACAAGCTACATTAGTAGATCCTACTGAAACATCTTCCAATTCTGCTAACTGAGTTCGACGATATCGCAACTTTTCCTGATACATTTGTTCATCTGCTCTAGTTATCACATCATTAACAGTCAATTTATTAGTTGGTAAAACTGTATACATTCCAAAAGCATATGAAAATCCGTAAGGCTTATTGTATAAAGCTTGCAGCTTTTGTATATTTTTTTGATTCTCAATTAAAAATTTAGCACTATCCTTAGTATTTTTATGCCCAAAAACTAGAACAAATTCATCTCCACCTAATCTAAAGATAAGATCTTCCTTATCAAGATCCTGCTTTACTGCATAAGCAATTTGTTTTAATAAAAAATCTCCTTCTTGATGACCAAAAGAATCATTTACTCTTTTTAAATTATTTATATCTAATAAAGCAATTGTAAAGCTTTCTTTAGCTTTTTTCTTTTTCACCATAAACTCGAGCAGTTTTTCTTTTCCAGCACGACGATTTAATAATCCACATAAGTCATCAATACTAGCCTGGTGACTTAGGATTTCAGAATCAGTAATATCGATTGACTGTTGCATGTGAACAATTTTACCATTTTCCCATTTAATTAAACTATCATAGTTTTCAAAAATACGATTAGTAAGATCACTATTTTCACGCCAGCTAATCGACTGATATAAATTATTAATTTGTTTTAATTTGATAAGTGGACAAAATGGACATGGTCCGCTTTGATTCTTTTGAAGTGTTTTCCAACATATTTTACCTTCTGGATCTTTCAAATTATAAGTTTCTTTCATCTTATTATTCATAAAAATTATTTCATTTGTTTGAATATCTATAAGATATAAATTAATTTGCATATTATCTACCAGCTGCTTAAAATCATCAAAACCCATTGTTAACACTCCTTTACTCCAAATTTCAACTATCTTTATTATACCATACTAACAATTACTAAAGGTAAAAACTATTTTTAAATTATAAAAAACATTAGTTATCATTAAATATAAAACTTTATCCCCAAAAACTTTGAAGATATTTGCTTTGGACTTAGATAAGAAAATGACGAGTATCACAAATAATGCTATACTTTAAGTACTATTAATAATTTAGAAAGGATAATTTTTATGAAAGAAGATCTAATAATTGAATGGTTTCAATCATGGTTTGATTCCCATTGGAATAATTTTGAAGTGATTTTTGAATCCGATGCTTATTATAGTGAATCTTGGGGTCCTGAATACAAAGGAATCATTGAAATAAAAAAATGGTTCAATGACTGGCACGAACACTTTAAATTAGATAAGTGGGAAATTAAACAATTTATTCACACTAATAAACATTCTATTGTTGAATGGCACTTTAGTTGTATTGACTTAGATGGCGTTCATGAATTTGATGGTATATCTTTGATTGAATGGAGTCCTAATAGTCTTATAAAATCATTAAAAGAATTTGGATCATCACTTCCTAAATATGATCCCTTTGAGCAACTATAATTAACACAGGGAGAGATAATAATGTTTTATAAAATATATCATGATACGATTCCACCGTATCTTTTAGAAATCATGAACACAAATATCTTTACTCGCCTCAAAGATATTGGGATGAATTGTGGAATGGAATATACACAGTTTCAAACATTTAAAAATAGTTTTGGAGTTTCAAGATATGATCATAGTATTGGCGTTTCTTTAATAACTTATCATTTTACTCATGATAAGCATGCTACTGTTGCAGCTCTATTACATGATATAGCCACCCCTGTATTCGCTCATGTTATTGACTTCTTGAATAATGATTATGAAAAACAAGAGTCTACTGAAGCTGAAACAAAAAAGATGATTTTTAATAGTCGTGAATTACAAAAAATTTTTCTTAAATACGAGATAGATATTAATCTAATCTATGATTATCATAAATATCCAATTGCCGATAATGAAAGTCCTAAATTATCAGCTGATCGATTAGAATATACTCTTGCAAACGCATATTATTATAATTTTTTATCAGTCGAACAAATTAAGTCAATTTATTACGATTTAATAATTAATGATAAAAAAGATGAAATTATCTTTAAAAGTAAAGATAAAGCAATAATGTTGACAAAAGTAATGTTTCAATGCAGTCGTGTTTACACCTCTGATGAAAATCGATATTGTATGGAATATTTAGCTAATCTATTAAAAACTGCGTTGACAAAAAAGCTTATCACACAAGATGATTTATATACTAATGAAAGTTCTGTCATTAAAAACATCTGCAAAGACAAAGAATTAAGCGATAAATGGGAAGCTTTTTATCATTTTCATCAAGTTGATATTAGTCATAATAAAAAAGCAGGTTATTATAAAATAAATGCTAAACATCGCTACTTTAATCCTATGATTGGAAATCAGCGAATCATCAACCAGTCTCCCAAATTTAAAAGTGAACTAAACAGTTTTTTAGGAGATCATTTTGATCGTTATGTTAAAGTTACTTAAAATAAGTTATTCTCAAAAAAAACAACTGCTAAATAAAGCAGTTGTTTTTTATTCAATTGGGCGTTGATAAAAACCGCCAAAGAAATTTTCCGTAGGAATAACATTAATTATCGCCTTTTCATCAGATTCATGCATTAATTGAACAATATCTTGAACCTCATAAGCAGATACAACCGTATGAAGTAAACTCATTGGATTTTTACTATAACCACCATAACCATTAACAACTGAAACACCATGACGATAATCTTTAACATATCTTTCAATTATCTGTTCCGGGTGGGTTGTTGTAATCTGCAATGTTACCCGCTTATACCTTTGGTAAAATGATGAGATTGTTTTGGTTGAAATAAACTGGAAGACAATTGAATATCCTGCATATATCCAGCCAAACATATAACCAAAGATACAAAGAATCAAGGCATTGAAAATAAAAACATACTCCCAGATGGATTTACCCATTTTATTAGAAACATATAAAGCAATAAAATCGGTACCAGCTGATGAAGTATTCCCTCTTAATGCAATTACTGTCGACATCCCATAAACAAATCCACCAAAAAAAACATTTAAAATAACATCATTAAATAACGGTGGGAATGTACAAATCCTTAATAAAAAGCTTGTTAAAAAAACTTGGCACAAAGAAGAAATAACAAATTTCTTTCCAATACTTTTAAAACATAAGATTGCTACTGGTACATTTAAAACAATCAGTCCTAAAGAAGTAGAAAAATTAAAGCCATATAATGAAGTAATTCGATCAATTAAAATTGCTACACCAGTAAAACCACTAGATAACAGATTAGCTGGTTCTACAAAAACTTTGATAGCGTATGTTTGCAAAAAAGAAGATGCAATTACTGCTACAATCGTTATTAGATATCGAAACCAGAGTTTGTTTTTCATAATCCTAATTTCACTAATTTTTCAACTAATTCCTTACTAACCATGTCAAAATCATCTTTATGCTCTGCCGGTCCATAGCAATAGTTTACAAATTCTCCACTTGTAGTTGGATCATTTTGCCAATCTTTACATGAAGAATGAATTTGAGCGATTCCTGTATATTCCATGATTGCTTGTCCGTTTGTACTGTTAATTCCACTTCCAGCTAATATTTCTATTTTATCGCCATACTTTGTTTGTAATTTTTTGATTAAATCTTTACCATCAGCGGCTTTAGCTCGTAGTCCGCTCGTAAGCAAGCGATCAATGCCTAAATTAATTAATATCTCAATACTGGCATATGGGTCTTTTACACAATCATAAGCACGGTGGAAAACCGCTTCTTTTTGATAAGACTTTATTAGTGAAACCATTTCCTTGGTTCTTTCAATATCAATTTCATGATTTTTTAATAAAAATCCAAAGGCTATACCATCGGCTCCATTTTCTAATAGATCCTTAGCTTCTATCATCATCTGTTTAAATTCAATATCTGTATAACAAAATCCCGCTCCACGTGGTCGAACCATGCAGATTACCTTTAAATTTGTAGTATTTTTTGTCAATTTTAATGAACCAATGCTAGGTGTTAGACCACCTAAATGTAAGGCACTATTCAACTCAATTCTTTTTGCTCCACCATAATATGCATTTAGAGCATCTTCATAACTTCCACAACATATTTCAATCACTCTGCATCCCTACTTTCATTTTGCTAGATTATATAAACTTAAGGCGTAAATCTTAGCATTTGTAATAATATCTTCAATTGTCATCCATTCATTAGGTTGGTGACCAATTCCTTTTTGACCAGGAAATGATGGTCCAAAAGGAACAATATTAGGCATCAACTTAGCATATGTCCCACCGGTTGTAGTAACTGGTGTTCCATCATCTCCAGTTACCTTTTCATAAGTATGGACTAATGTCTTTACTAATTTACATTTTAGCGGGAATTTTACAGGATCATAATTTCCCACTAAATTAACTTCAAAATTGCTAACTACCATCTTTATATTATTGACTATTGTTTCCACTGTGACACTCGCTGGATAACTAACACTAAATTGAATACTTGGATCTCCGTCTAATTCTAATTGATAATTTCGAACTTCTAATAATCCAAATTCTTGATCTTGAAAATCAATATTAAACCTTTCGCCATTATTTTTAGCATTTAAAATATAATTATTGACCAAATCAAAGAATTCTTTTAATCTATCCTTTTTCCCGCATATTTTAATTATAGCCCGTCCACGCTCACCATAAACAACAGGATATTTACAATCTGGTGTAAATCCCATTAACGGCGGTCTTTCTTTACTTAAATAATATTTTAAATCTTCAAAACCAGATTCTTCATCACAACCAAAGATAATTCTAATCTCATGAGCTAATTCAAGTTTTAATTCTTTAAGTGCATAAAGAGCAAATAGACATGATAAGATTGGTCCTTTATTATCTAAAATTCCCCGACTATAAATCACCCCATCTTCTACATACCCACTAAACGGAGGCTGTTTCCAGCCTGTCCCAACTGGAACAACATCTAAATGACCAATAGCACAAATATAATTTTTACTTTCACCATAACTTGCATATCCGATATAATTATCAATATTTGTTGTTACAAATCCCAACGAAGCAGCTAAATCCAAAGTAGCATCTAAAGCTGCTTTGACCCCTGAGCCAAATGGAGCATTTTCTAAAGGAGCTGTTTCAACACTATCGATTTTTACAATTTCAATAATACTTTTAATCATTTGTTCAGCAATATCATCAACTTTTTTTAAAATTATATCTTCCATCTTATTTTTCTTCTAAAGGGGCTGTTCTTGTAGCCATATAATTATCTAACCATTCTTGACTAGCTACCGTATGTATACATTTTCCATCTTTATTTTCTGTCAAATAAACAATTGGTTCTTGGTCAGCAGTAGCAACAGCAAATGAAAATCCTTCAATATTTGTAGCAACACCCCATTCTCCTTTATTATTCATTGCTACCAAAGACATATCACCTGCTTGACCACGGCGTTCTTTTAATTCTAAATCAAACATATTAACCGCTTTTTCACAAGCAGCCTGAGGATGCATTCCATCTTTCATTAAACGAACAATTTCATAAGCTACGCACCCTTTCATAACATCCTCTCCTAAGCCAGTAGCACTTGCACCACCGACTTTACTATCAACATAGAAGCCCGATCCAGAAATCGGTGAATCTCCGACCCGACCAGCTTTTTTCATAAATAAGCCACTTGTAGAAGTAGCCGAAGTCATTTTACCATGAGTATCTAAACATACCATTCCAACCGTATCATGTCCTGAATAGGGTTTAATTTCCAATGCTTGAACTTCTTTTACACGATTACGATAGTGAATTTTAGCACGATCAGTCAACATATTCTTTCTTTCAAAACCTTCTTTATGAGCAAATTTTTCAGCGCCTTCACCAACTAACAAATTGTTCACTTTTTCTTTTGATAATCGTCTTGCAATACTTACTGGATTTGCATAATCTTTGATTGCCGCTACCGCACCAATATCTAATGTATCACCATCCATAAAAGCCGCATCTAATTCAACTTCCATTTCTTCGTTTGGCAACCCGCCATATCCAACTGACTTATAGTACGGAAAGTCCTCTACCTCTCTAACCGCTATTTCGATTGCGTCACCAGCGTCACCACCTTCTGCTAAAACTTGACTTGCTTTACTGATTCCTTCTACGGCCATTCGCCATGTTGCAATAATACCCCACATCTAAGAGTTCCTCCTTTATTTTTTGATAAAAGGATGCGTTATCCGCATCCTTTTTAGTTTAGAAACAATACTTTGAAGTAATCGGATTTAGATCTTCATGATCAACTAATGCTTTCGCTAATTTGCACATTCCATCTAATGATTCATTTAAGCCAATCCCACCTTTTTTTGGTGTTTCAATAATATGAATTTTATCTTTAAATTCATTAATCGTTTCTTCATTTTCTTTTGACATTGCTGCAAATGCAGGAATATCTGTTGTCTGATTAATATCATAGGCAATATTAGCTGCCATCTTGCCATAACCTAAATAGTTAAATGCTGGTCCACACATTACTACATCAGGTTTTAACTTATTAATCATCGCGCATAGTTTACGACTAACTTCTTCAGGATTTGCTTCATAATACCCATCACCACAATATAAACATGCCATCACGCGTCCGTCAACTGTTTTTAAATATTGTTCCATCATAATTGCTGGTCCAACCGGTTCTTTTTTAGCTCCTAAAGGAATCATATGGTCATCTTTGATTCCTGCACCAGATTGAATTTGATCATAAATCATAATTACTTTCATAAAATTGCCTCCTATAAATCATCAAATGATAAGTCATCTAATGAAAAATCGTCTTCTTCTGCTTCATGAACTGCATTAGCTTCGTCGTTAATATATTGCTTATCCATAATTTTAATAAACGGCATGTAAATAAAGATTCCTAATACTAGTAAGACTGCTTGCAAAATAGCACCAACCCAGTTAGTTGCCAAAAATCCAGAAATAATTACTGGGGTTGTCCATGGAATATTAATCCCTGAGCAAATCGGTACTAACCCCGCAGACATCGCAAGATAAGAAATAATAATATTGATTGTTGGCACCAAAATAAACGGAATAATCATTGTTGGATTTAACACGATTGGTAACCCAAATACGATTGGTTCATTGATTCCAAAAATCCCTGGTACTAATGATAATTTTCCTAATTCTGTAATTCGTTTAGATTTACAGAATAATAACATTGCAATAATCAATGATAATGTTGAACCACAACCCCCGAAAGTTGCAAATAAATCTTGGAATTGTTGACAAATAATATGTCCTTCACCAACACCCGTTTTAAAGAATTCAATATTTTCTACTGACAATGTTTGTAAGATTGGATTAAATACAGCACCAACTACTGAACCCCCATTTACTCCGAAGAACCAGAATAAATGCAAGAAGATATAAGCAATAATCATCGCTCCTAAAGTATCTCCTAAATTAAGTAATGGTGTTTGTAAGAATTCAAATATAATTTGAAACACATTTGTTCCTAAAAAACCAAATAATAAGTTAATTGCAAAGAAGAAAGTCATTACAACAGTTGCTGGAATTAAAGCCGCAAACGATTGTACGACAGTAGGCGGTACTCCTGCCGGCATTTTAATTACCCAGCCTTTTTTCTCAACCCATGAATAAATATGCACAGCTACAAATGCACAGATAATTCCAACAAAAATACCTTTTGCCCCAACCCATCCAGTTGGGATACCTGTTAAAGATACTGGTATTTCTTTACCTGCCATTTCTACAGTTCCTTCTACCGTATAAGGCATGATCAAGAACCATCCCATGATAGCTACCGCTGCTCCAAATATTTTATCAGTCTTCATCTGACGAGCAAATGAATAAGCAATCCCTACTACAGCAAAGACTGCCATAATAGTAAAGGTTGCTCCTGATGGCTTTTCAATAAAAGCAGCTAATGTCTCCCCTGTATTTGAATTAATGACTACTGAACTTAACCATTCTGTCCATGCAGGAATTGGAAAATTTGCAATCAGTAAGAAAATTGAACCGGCAATCAATAATGGTGTTGATACTAAGAACCCATCACGAATCGATACTAAATATTTATTACGGCCAATAGCTTCAGCTAAAGGCATTAATATTTTTTCAAGTTGTTTAATCATTCTTTTACCCTCCTTTTTATTTATTTGCTTTTATTAGTCTAATCGCTGATTTAAGAACTTTTTCGCCATTCATCATGCCATAATCACCTTGATCGATTACAGCTATAGGAATTCCTTGGCTACCAAATTGTTCTACCGTTTCCTCATACATGTATTTCACTTGTGGTCCTAATAAAATACAGTCTGGACGATCCTCTGAGATAATCTCCTCTAATTTATTGTGGGGAAAGGCAGCAACTTTAATAGGTAAATTATGTTGATTAGCAACATCCTGCATATTACTTGCCAACATACTTGTTGACATTCCCGCACTACAAAATAGATAAACTTTTTTCATTTCTTTGTCCTCCCTTTGTTATTGTTAATATTTTTCTAATGCTTTGACCCGTTCATTTAAACGAATAATTTCTAAAGCCATGACCTTAATTGTTTCAGCTGACATTAATTGATCTTCGGCATGCATTAACAGAATACTTGGTACAACATGATTTCCACTAGCTTCTTGTTGAATCAATTCACTATGGGCTAAGTGTCCACCGTTAAAAGATTCTTCACCTTCCTTGATTTTTGCTCTAGCTGCATCAAATTCACCATTAGCAGCAACCTTCATTGCTTCGATAAAACTTGATTTAGCCATTCCTACAGCTGATATAATTTTAAAACTCACTAACTCTAAACCATCCATTTTTTATCCTCCAATACCCTTACAATCAACATTATAAGTAATTAATTTTTTTATTGTTGCTAGTCATCTTTCCTAGACTTAGGAAATTATTTACATAGCACTACTTTAGTATTTCCTAAATAATCATGCAAAGTACGATGTTCTCCTTTAAATAAATAAAGTAAAATACTGATTCCACTAATTATAAATCCTGCATACATCAAAGGTGTAACAAAATTTGTTTGGGTAATAATCGTAACCAGTTCATGCCAGATTGCACTTGCAGTATATAAAACACCCTCAATTACAATAACTCCCAATAATTGTCTTAATAGCATATTTTTTATTGTTACTTGCTCATTATTCACTTTAACAATTTTGATTTTACAAATTTTCTTGCCGAGCGTTTGCCCCGGATAAATATAAGCTGGAACAATTACAAAGTAAAAAATTGCAAATAAAACAGCTAAAATTCCTGCAATGATCCCATATGGCTGTTTAAATTCAACAATGTTTTGATTTAACATTGTATTCGTTAACTTTTGTGAAATAATCGCAATCGGAATCGCAGTACATAAAGCCCCGACATACCAGTCAATTAAATAGCTTATAAATCGTTTTACTAATGGAGCATCTTCATACCTTATTTTTCTTTCTTTTTTCGCTTTTACTACTTTAGTTGCCATCTTTCTCTCCTTACATTATTACTTGTTCCATAAATTCTTGATGTTCCCGAACTTCTAACAGTTGGGTGAATTTATTTGAATCACTGACAATACTACTCAACCAGTCAAAAAAGATTTTCAATAAATGATTATCTGTTTCTCTGATTGCAAGAAGAATAATCAATTTCACTTCAAAACCACCCCAAATCACCGGTTTATCTAAAATTAAAGTTGATATACATGATTCATTTGCTGATACTTCAATTGAATGTGGTACCGCAAATCCATTTACAAAAGAAGTTGCAGAAACTGCTTCACGCCTAAAAACATCTTCTTTATAGCTTTGTGTTGCTAACCCTTTTTCAATCAGTTCATCACATAAATAATCAATGATTTCCTTAGGATTATTCATAGTATTTTTTACATGAAATAAATCTTCACGCATCAATTCTTTGATCAATGAAACAAAATCATCATGATAGCGATGCTTATCTAAAATATTTAGTGTCTGAAATACTTTACTTTCATCTTCATAATTAATAAATAAAGTTACTTGGACTGTTGGGATATTTAAATTATGTTTTAGTGGTACTGTTGTAATAATCAAATCCGGTTCTTCTTCCTTAACCATCGATTCTTCAAAAAAGCCATAGCTTTGAACAATCATCATTCGTTCTTCAAAACGAATTTTTAACTTGTCCCGACACATCTTTGATAGCATCTGATTATTAGGAATGATCATAATCGCACGATAGCGTTTTAAAGAATTGACCCGATCGTACGCTGCTCCTAAATGCAAAGCTAAAAACGCTAATTCATTTTCATTAATATTAACCTCACAAGTTTCAGCTAATACCTCGCCTGCACGCACTGCCATTTCAAATACTAAAGGATACTTACGTTTAATTTCTTGAAGATAGACATTAGTTACTTGAACATTATTTTTTTGACGCTCTAACAATGATTGTAAGTGCATTGCTAAACCCACTTTTAAATCCTTATCTTTTGAAAAATCAATATCAAAATATTCCTTAACTTCAACAATTACTGCTTCAACTAAATGTTCAACATCGACTGCCAGCTTTTCTTTGATAATATCCTTACGATAATCATTTGCCCTTTTTCCCATTAATAATAAAGCAAATAAAATTACTTCATCAGTAACAAGTTCAATATTGATCATCGTACTAACCTGTGTAAAGAAGTCATATGAAATCTGATATTCTCGACTGCTTTCTAATTTTTCACTAATTGTTTGATTCTTAATATAGTTATGATTAATGATCCGCTCAATCGCCACTCCGGCATGAATCATGATCATTGGAAAAGTCATCTCATGAATCTGATAATCATATTTTTCACAAATTTCTTCTAGTATATCTTTCACTTCTAATAGATCAAAACTATTCCATAATCCTGCAATTGAATTTAAATTCATAAAATTCCCTTGTGTCTCTGCCGTCAATAACTGTTTGTATAACTTTCGCTTATCTGTTTCATTTCCTTCTAAACTAATATAATTTTTAGATCTAACTAGTTTTAAACTAGGGTAATCATTAATCATTTTACGGATCTTTTTTATATCATTATCAATTGAATAACCACTTACAAAAACCTGATCCTGCAAGGCAATCAAATTAATTTCATGACTTTTAAACAAAAGTTCTTGAATAATATATATACAACGTTCTTGGGAAGTTTGTGGGATTATATCTTTAGTTTCAATATCCTGCTTATGCAATAATGTCTCATCTAAACGATATCCTAGACGTTTATTAGCCTGAATCAGTATACAATCATAATAATTATTAATATTCTCTATATCTGAACGAATTGTTCGGTCAGATACATTTAGAACTTTTGCGATTTCTTTACCAGTAATCCATTTTCCATAATCATTTAAAAGATCAATAATATTTGTTTGGCGTTTGTTTAGCATTTCTTTATCAGCTCCTTTTATAATATATCACGCATTCATTTTCCTAAGTTGCAATCTTTTTTCCTAACTGTTAGGAAAAATATCCGGGTTAAATTATAACTTATTTTTCTATGCATAACATTGTTAAAATAGGATAAAATGAGTTAAACTATAGACGAGGTGAGAATATGATAAATTTTATTGAATATCCAAAATGCAGTACTTGTAAGAAGGCCAAGAAATATCTTGATGAACTTGGGATTGATCACCATGATCGACATATCGTTGAAGAACGTTTAAGCAAAGAAGAATTAACTGCTTTGTATCAAAAAAGCGGCTTACCGCTCAAACGCTTCTTTAATACTTCTGGCTTAAAATACAAAGAACTCCAATTAAAAGATAAACTTCCCACAATGACTGAAGATGAGCAATTAGAATTGTTAGCTACTGATGGGATGTTAGTAAAAAGACCAATTGTTGAAACTAAGGATAGTGTATTAGTTGGTTTTAAAGCCAATGAATACGATAATCTAAAATAATGCCGGCAGCTTATAGTCATTATCGTCTTGGACAATTAGTGCTTGATGAATTAAATCAGCCCCTTAAACATGTCTTGGAAACTAATCAAGATCTATTTGATATTGGATTACATGGTCCTGATATTCTTTTTTATAACCGCCCGTATATCCATAGTAAAATCAATCGTTTAGGTAGTGCTATGCATAAAGAAAGAGCTGACATCTTTTTTTACCAAGCTTTAGAAATCTTAAAAGAAACCAAAAGTGCCCCACAATTTGCTTATCTTTGTGGTTTCATCTGTCACTACATTCTTGATAGTAACTGCCACCCGTATATTAATACGATTATCAAAGAAACTGGTGTAACTCATTTTGAAATAGAAACTGAGCTCGATCGTTATTTTATGGTCAAAGATCGTTTAGATCCTCTAAGAACTAAATTAACTGATCACATTAAGGTTAATGATCATACGCTCAACAACATTGAGCCATATTTTAAAGCAACAAAAAAAGAACTCTATAAGAGTCTTAAAGGGATGAAGTTCTATGATCGTTTATTATTAGCACCACAGTTTTATAAACGGGGCTTGATTTACCTAGTTTTAAAAATCACGTTTACATATAAACGATTCCAGGGGTTTGTTGTAAATTACAGACCAAATAAATTAGTCGACCCATACTTAGAAAAGTTAGAAAGTTTATTTAATCAAAGTATTAGTGAATCATATGAAGCAATCTACAATTTTATTGATGTAATTAAGTATGATCGTTCTCTATCATATCGATTTGAACATAATTTCAAATAAAATTATTGCTTTTTAAATATAATCTATTGAACTGTTCATTATAAATGAACAGTTTTATTATTAATAAATTGTAATTATTCTTCGAATTACAGTATAATTTAATCAAAAGATTTCTTAAATAAATATTTACCTAATCTTAAACTAATCATGCTCGTTCAACAAATAATATCTTTATATAATATCCAAAAATGGGAGGTTAACTATGCCGGCAAGTTATACACATCAGCAATTTGGGAATCAAGTTTTAAATAAGCTTGAAAATACAACAATTAAAAAAATTATTAATGATAATTTAAATCTCTACAATATTGGTCTTCAAGGCCCTGATATTTTATTTTTCTATCAACCGCTAAAAAAAAATCCTGTCAATACTTTAGGTAATCAGCTACACCAAGATATTGCACGAGCTTTCTTTGAAAATGCGATGAAACTTCTAAAAGAACAACCAAACGAAAAATCATTAGCCTATATTTTGGGTTTTATTAATCACTTTATTTTAGATAGTGAATGTCATGGTTACATCGATAAAACAATGATTAATCGTGAAATTGGTCACTTTGAAATCGAGCGAGATTTAGATCAGCGATTTATGATACTAAACCATGAATCATTTAACTATTCAACCCCAAAACATTACCAGATCAATCTTGAAAATGCTAAAATTATTGCTCCGTTTTTTAATTTAGCTCCAGCCACGATCTTAGCTTCTTTAAAATCATTTAAACGCTTTAATCATCTTTTTGCTTGCCGGAGTGTTTTAAAAAGATCTTTGATTCTAACAGGAATGAAAATTGTTAATGCTAAGTCATACTGTGGAATGGTCATGACTGCAAAACCAGAAAAAAGAATTGAAGAAAACATTGATATATTAGTTAATCTTTTTAACCAGTCGATAAATATTGCCACAAAGGAGATAATCGAATATTATTACAGTTACCAGAATAATACTGCAATATCAAAACGATTCAATTACAACTATGAATAAACTAACAAAATTAGAAAAGTATTGGGTTTTATATGATGTCGGAAATTCAGCATTTGTATTATTAGTATCAACTATTATTCCAATCTATTTTAAAAACTTAGCTACTGAAGCCGGAATATCTTTAAGTGATTCTACTGCTTACTACAGCTATGCTATTTCAATTTCAACATTGATTGTTGCATTAGCAGGACCTATGCTGGGAAGTATTGGTGATCGTAAAGGTGTGCGCAAACCAATCTTTACATTCTTTATGATGATGGGAGTATTAAGCTTAGCTGCCCTTTCTATTCCAGTTGGCTGGATTGTATTTTTAGCTATTTTTATCGTTGCTAAAACGGGGTTTGCGACCAGTTTGATCTTTTACGATTCTATGCTGGTTGATATTACGACATATGAGCGGGTTGATCAAGTTTCTTCACACGGATATGCTTGGGGCTATATCGGTAGTTGTATTCCTTTTACAATCAGTCTACTATTGATTTTAGGTTGTGATACAATTGGCCTTTCAACTGTTATGGCAACAGCAATTGCCTTTATCATGAATGCTTTGTGGTGGTTTTTTATTACTATCCCATTATTGAAAAACTATCAGCAAATTAATTATACAACCGCTAAAGAACCAATTATTAATAATTTAAAACGTGTTCTAACTAGTATTAAAAATAATAAAAAGGTACTCTTCTTCCTTATCGCATTCTTTTTCTATATTGATGGTGTTTATACTATTATTGAGATGGCAACTTCATATGGAAAAGATGTTGGAATTGATGATAATAGTTTACTACTAGCTTTATTACTTACTCAAGTAGTAGCTTTTCCATTTTCTTTGATTTTTGGAAAACTTGCTAAAAAATTCCCTGTTAAATCATTGATCCTTTCTTGCATTATTGGATACTTTTTCATCGCTGTCTTTGCTTTATGGCTTGATACAGCTTGGAAATTCTGGGTATTAGCTGTTTTTGTTGCTGTTTTTCAAGGCGCAATTCAAGCATTATCGCGATCATATTATGCTCAAATCATTCCAGAAAGTCAGGCGAGTGAATATTTTGGAATTTTTGATATATTTGGTAAGGGAGCCTCATTTATGGGAACTTTATTAATGGGGATTACTACTCAAATTACAGATAATTCAAAATACGGAGTTGTGGTGATTGCATGTATGTTCGTTATTGGTGGCATTATTTTCAAGTCTAAATGCCATAATCAAGCAGACTAAAGTCTGCTTTTTTATTATCTTACAAGTCTTTAAAGCAAAATAATGATAAAATTAAAAAAAGGGGAAATTATTAATTTACTTGATAAATTTGATTACTATATGATGAAAGGGGAAATCAATCATGTTACGACTAAACAAATTTACCAAAATAACAAGTATCTATATTATCACCATGATGATGATTACTACAATCTTCACTTACTTTGGCTATTATGCACATAAAGCAACAATAAAAGATGACTGGCCAACTAAATATGTTGCTGATGATATTAATGATGATTTAAAATATAACTATTCACGGTTTACAGATGTTGTTATAGCTAATATTGATCGAAACGTCACATCAGTTTATCTAGCCTTTGATGAAGATTTTCAACCATTCTTAGCCCCTCATGAAAGATGGCGCTTTGCTGCTAAAAATGGTGATAATATTGCTGAGGTTTCACTCAGTGAAATCAGCTATCAAAAATTAAAATCAATATGTGAAAAACTTATTGCCTTGATGGATGAAGATAAGACTAAAACAATCAATGTAACTTTTAATTATTCTGCAATTACCGATAACCATATTATCGTAAGTAATTTAGTTTACTTTGCAATCAATGACGAAGTATATATCTCTAATGACTCTACTGCTACCATTACTTGCGAACTCACAAATCTATATACACCATTTCTAGATATTCAGATTCCATCAGATGAAGACTGGAATGGTTATTATTATAATTCAAACATTAAAATATATAACTATTTAGAAAATTTCTTTAAGCAAAATTATACAAAAACTCAAGATGACGGTTACTATAAACTATCGACCCCTGATGATGATCCGTTTAAAATAAATAACGAAGCAGAAGAAAATGCATATAATTTTAGTTACTGTATCCAAAAACTGTCACGCGAATATAGTCATCATGACTCATTTTCAGCTAAAGAATTTGATTATCCTGATGATCGTCTTGGCTATCTAGTCTGGAATCAAGTAGACGATTATTATCAAAAATATACTATTTTTAATTATTTTACTGACTATTACTATATATATCTTCTTATTGGCATAACTAGTATTCTCTTTATTTTAATCTTAAAACGAAATATCATCACTTTACCACAATATGAAACAATTGTTCTTAATCCAGTTCCCGCAGTTACACCAAAGAATGTTGAAGATGTTGACATTGAACCGATTATTACTGAACTTATTGATAATAGCTCAAACTTATTACAATTTAAAAAATTGATTTTATCATATCAGCCTCAGACAACTATTATTAAAGGGAATCGTAAACAAATAACAAAACTTATAACTACTTTATATAATTTTGCGATTAGATATAGTGCTAGTAATGATAATTTATCGATTATTTTTATCGAAAACGGACTATCCTTCACTAATGATAATTTTACTTATACTACTGAAAACTTAACTGCATTAAATGACTGTTTAGAAATTATTAAAATTCATAATTATGAGTATACTTTTGACCACAATAATTTATTATTTAAACAAATAATTAAAGGAGCAACCGATGAAACGAATCCACTTTAATAAACTTGCTAAAATAATGATTCTTATAACTTTTAGTATCGCTATCATAATAAGCTTTTTTACATACCAAGATTATCAAAAGGCTAAACAGATCTATAAAGACGATTCACCTGTTAAAATTGTTGCTGATAGTATTAATGATGATTTAAAAATTTCTTCATATCATGTTGAAGATGCCGTTAATGCACAATTCGAGCGTATTCTTACAAATACCTATATTGTTTATGATGAAGAGCTTAATCCCTATTTACCAGCCAGTGAAACTTGGTCAATGACTATAAATAGTAATAATAAAGAATCAGTTATCTCATTAAAGCAGCTAAATTATGATCAATTAAAAATTTTAAGCCAATATCTACTTTCTCAAGTATCAGAAAATAATATTGAAACAATTAATGTTACATTAAATTATGATCAAAACAACAATGATTTTATTGAAGTTTCAAAACTATCATATTTAGCCTTTGATGAACAAGTTATTTTAGGGCAAGCAAATTCTTCAACAATTACTTGCCAGCTTGTCAGTCTAGACTGCCCTTTAATTACTATTTATGAATATGATAGCGACTATGCTTACAATTATACCCTGCAATCTTATGAAAATTTAGAAAAATGTTTTAAAAAAAATTATCAAAATCTTGATCAAAACGGTTATTATCAAAATATTGATTCTAATCAAAAGCAGATTCTAGAAACAACAAGTACAATTACATCAAGTATTTGTATTCAAGAATTATCAGGAAAATATAGCCAGCATACTGACTTTAATGAGCTATATGGAATTAATGATTTTAATGAAAAAGGCTATTTAGTCTGGTATCAATTTGATGGTTTATTTGAAGAGTATACCTTTTTTGATTATTTAGCAACACACTATTATAACTATTTATTAGCGCTCATCCTTTTAGGGATGATCTATCTTGGAGTAGGAATAATCTTTGCTGAAAAAAAACAAATTCCAGTTTCTCCTGATTCTAAAGCTTCGAGTTTTGATTCGATTCCAGAAAATATAGAAGAAATAGATATTTCACAACTAATCACCCAATTAGTACACAACAGTGCTAATGTGTTGAATTTTAAAAAGATAAAGTTATCCTATAAACCACAAATGATGATTATCAAAGGTAATCGTGAACAGATAATTGATTTGGTTACAAGGTTATATAATTTTTCTCTGCGCCATAGTAATCAAAACGACGAACTAATTATTGAATTAAATCATCATAAAATAACTTTTTCAAATAATAATTTTAATTATCTTGATGATGATCTAAAAACCCTTAATGACTGTATTGAGATTATTAAAAGACACCAATATCACTATTCTTTTACTAATCGGAGCTTATCAATAAAGATCGGAGCATGAAATGAAAAGAATCGATATTAGCTATAGAGCTAAACTTATCACTCTTGCTTTTACAATAATTATTAGTCTATTTAGTTATTAAAATTATATTAATTTTTTAATAAATCACCAAAGTGAGAACCCAGTAAAAAATTAGCTAATGCTGTTAATAAATCCAAGCGATAATTAGAACCAGTATTTGTATCAAGAAAACCATTTGCTTGCGGGAATATTTTTAATGGCAATCATCATTTTAATAATCAAAGATAATACAAATAAAGTAGTCTTCATTTCTTCAAAACAAGGCTTGTCTAACAAAATAAAAAATTTTTACTTAGATCAATATATTAATAAATTAATTGATAAAAATATTAATCTTCTTTTATATCTAGCTTCTATCATAATTACTGAAAAAAACTATGATAATTATTATTGTTGAACAGCTATTTAATTTCATAATTGATCATAGTTTAGCAGATAACACCATTGCAAGACAAACATTATCTTTTGGATTGCCTATTACTAGTACGATTCCATTTAATAAAAATAATTTAGTTATTTTAAACAAATTAAAATTATTCCTAAAAACATTAAAATATAAATCTAAATTTGTTAATAACACTGATAGTTACCAAATACTTATTAAAAAACATAGAGTTTTTACCCTATGTCTTTTTATCTAAATTGATTAAATAAATAATGATACAACAAAGTATGGCATTCCTACAACAAGGAATAATCCGCCAACCATTAATGCACCAGTCAATAGCATTAATAAAGCCAATTTGAAAACACAAAATACATCAGTAATAAAATATTTTGTATAGTTTATAATCTTTCCTCTATTTACAATACTTGGGGTATTATGAGGATAAATATATGCTGTTTTCAACATATATAATCACTCCCTTTCTACACTGATATCGTAGCATGGAAAGGAATAAATTTTCTATTTATAATCTTAGCCCTAAATATAAAGATTATATTAATATTATTCAACAAACCGATATCCTACCCCAACTTCAGTAATAATGAAATGTGGTGAGGAACTATCAATTTCAATTTTACGACGAATATTAGCCATAAATACTCGTAATGATTGATAATCATCTGTAGTTTCATATCCCCAGACATTTTCTTGAATAAAATGATGGGTTAATACTTTTCCACGATTAGTAATCAATAAGACTAACATCTTATATTCAATTGGTGTTAAATGAATTTCTTGATCTTTGACCCATACGTGTCGTCGTTCAAAATCAACTTTCAAATAATCTAATTCAAATATTGGTTCGCTAACTTTTTCTTTTAAGCAATGCCGTAGTGCTGCTCTAATTCGTGCTAATAGTTCTGCGGCATTAAAAGGTTTAGTCACGTAGTCATCACTACCATAATCAAGTGCCATAACTTTTTCAGTTTCTGATGAACGAGCTGAAACGACGATAATTGGTATACTTGAATTTTGACGTATTTGTTTAAGCACCTCAATTCCTTCAATATCCGGCAAACCTAAATCAAGTAAAACTAAATCTGGTCGATTGGCATAGAAAAGTGATAAACCGCTTAGTCCAGTTTCGGCAATAATATAGTTATAATTTTGAGTTTTTAAAGTTACTTTTAGAAAGTTTTGAATTGTTTTGTCATCTTCAACAATTAGAATTGTTGTATTATTCATTGTTCTCTTCCTCCAACGGTAGGCTTAATTCAAATGTTGCCCCACCTAAATCGTTATTAAAGGCCTTGATTTCACCCTTATGCGCTTCAACAATTGCTTTGCATATTGCTAGACCTAGCCCAATTCCACGTTTATGATCACCATTATCTAGACTGGTTGTAAAGAAATCGTCAAAGATATGATTGAGCTGCTTTATTTCAATTCCTTTACCATTATCAATTACTTGAAAAATAATATTATTATTTCGAACAAATGCTTTTAACATCACTTTACTAGCGTCAGGAGTATGTTTAAAAGCATTATCTAATAAATTAACGAGTACTTGAACAATTAATTGAGCATCACAGGGAAACAAAATAATATCTTTGGTTTCTTTAACAACTAATTCATGATTTTCTTTACGATTAGTAATTGCTGAAACTGCTGTAGATATAATATCGTCAACTACTTCTAGTTTTTTATTTATTTTAAAATTTCCTTCTTGAATCCTTGTCATGTTTAATAGGTTTTCAACCATCCCATTTAAACGCATTGCTTCTTTACTAATATCTTGAATAATATTTAGACTAGTATCAGACTCAACTGTATCCAAATTATTTACTAAAAAATTAGCCCCACCAGCAATACTAGTTAATGGTGTTCTAAGATCATGAGAAATACTTCTTAATAAAGTACTTTTTAATTTTTCTCGCTCCACTTGTAATCTAGCTTCTTCTTTTTCATGGCTTAAAAGATCTCTTTGTAATACTAAAATCAACTCCGCAATTATTGTTTTTATATAAATAAGATCTTCATCAGTAATAGTTCTTTGATTACAATCAAATTTGATCGTACCATACGTATAATTATCCTTTTTGATTGGTAAATATACTTCCTTTAAATATGTGAATTTCTTTTGATCCTTTCCACATGGTTCACCATGACAATAACACCACCATGCCATTAAATCTTGAAACTCTTTATTTTGATATAGAAATACTTCATTTTTTATTTTCGTTAAATTATATAAACTGTCTTGGCAATAAGTCCTTATTTCCTCATAACCCGATAGATTTAAAAAGCCACTACTAATTTGATTTATTTTAGATGTCACTTCTTCTTGATACAAAGCAATCTCACGCTGTTTTTTTAGTCGATTTGTTAATGTAGAAACAATTATTGCAACAATAATAAAAATAAAAACAGATATTAAATAATTAGGATCATTAATCAAAAAAGTATATCGAGGATCGGTATAAAGATAATTGAAAGTCATAATATAAATTATTGCTGAAATTATTCCCCAGGCAATATTACTTGTTTCAATAATACTTATCAGTACTCCAACAACATAAATTAAAAGAATGTTTTCAACCCTTATTTTAAAATAATCTAATATTAATGATGAAATTGTTGCTAATATCCATATAACAATGATTTTAGTTAAGTTAACATAATTATCCTTATTCTTCATATTAACCTCCTAGCCTGCTACTCAATGATTCAAGAGAAAGTGATTTACTCTTTCTCTCTTTCTACTCTCAACATTCGATAACCAACCCCTACATGAGTTTGAATATATTTAGGATTAGTTGTATCTGATTCTATTTTCTTTCGTAGAGTTGCCATAAAAACTCGTAAAGATGGGACATCACTTTGAATTACATCACCCCATACTTCTTTTAAAATATAATTATGAGTCAAAACTTTATCAATATTTTTTGCTAATAAACACAACAACTTATACTCGATAGGGGTTAAGTGTAATTCTTGATCATTTAAATAGGCACAGCCAGAATCAAAATTAACTTTTAAATCCCCATTAGTAAAAACAACATCTTCAATTTCTTGATGTTCAAGATATTTTAATCTTCGCATCGTTGCCCGAAGCCGTGCTAATAACTCATCTATACTAAAAGGTTTTGTCAAATAATCATCAGCTCCAGTATCCAAAGCTTCTATTTTACTCTTATCTTCGCTCCGAGCACTAATAACAATGATTGGCACAATTGACCAGCTCCGCACTTTTTTAATAATCTCAATTCCATCCATATCGGGTAAACCAAGATCTAGTAAAATAATATTAGGACGACGAGAAACAATTTCCAACAGTGCCTGTTGGCCATTTTGGGCTGTAATATATTTATAATCATGTGTATCTAATGTTGTTGTTACCAAACTTCGTACAGCACGATCATCTTCTACGACTAAAATTAATGGTTTATCCATGTATATCTACCTCCTCTAATGGCAAATTAATTACAAAAATTGATCCTCGGGGATAATTATCAATTACTTTAATTTTTCCGTCATGAGCTTCAACGATTGATTTACATAAAGCCAGACCCAATCCTAACCCACGACGACTATCTCCGTTTAAGTTATTACGAGTATAAAACATTTCAAAAAGTTTTTCTTTTTGATCATCAGGAACGCCTTCTCCATCATCACTGATTTCTAGTGATAATACCTGATTAAGCTTCTTAGTTGTAATTTTTATAGTTGAACCTAACGGTGTATATTTTATTGCATTATTTACAATATTAATAATAACCTGCATAATCAGTCGGGCATCTATTTTTACAAAAATGAACTCATCTGATAAGTCCAATTGAATAATGTGATCTGCACTATCTTTACTAATATGATGCATCGCTTCTAAAACAATTTCATTAATTAATTGTGCTTCCTTATTTATTTGAATATTCCCATTTTCAATCCTTGTTATTGAAAGTAAATTCTCTACTAAATCAATCAACCACATTGAGTCTTCGTAAATATCACTATATATTTCTATTTTACGTTCATTAGATAGTTTATCTGCACTATCTAATAAAACTCCCGCATTGCCAGAAATGCTAGTCAATGGTGTACGCAAATCATGAGAAATAGAGCGTAGTAAATTTGCACGTAGTTCTTCTTGATTCGCTTTAATTTCAACTTCACGTTTTTTACTATTTGAAGCTTCTTTTTCTAAAGCCATCGCTCCTTCATTTAAAATAGCCATTAATAAATTGTTTTCAAAATCATCGATCGCTGTCTTATCTAAATAGATTCCAATTACTCCCAAAACACTATCTTCACAACGAACAGCTAAGTATAGACATTTTGCTCCGGGTAACGTCGTTGTTGAAGCACCAGCATGTTTATTATTATTAAAAACCCAAGAAGCTACCGCTTCCTCATCTTTATTCAAATAAATTTTTTCATCTTCCTGTTCATTACTTTTAAATACGAGTGGTTCACTTAGTTCATGATTTTCAACAGGATAAAAAATAATTGTCTTATCTAGAAGTTTAAATAATTGTTTAGAAATCTCATCAATTATTTCTTTTTTTGTTTTAGCCCGTTGCAATTTTTGACTCGATTTTAATAGAACTTCTGTTCGAAAAGCTTTTATTGCTGATAGACGAGCTTGTTCTTTTACTCGTTTAGTTAGAGTACCTGTGATAAAAGCTGTTAAAAACATGATTACAAAAGTTATTGGATAACCTTTATCATATGCTGTAAATGAGTGCATCGGAATAGTAAAAAAGAAATTAAAAGATAGCACACTTACTAAAGACGACAAAAGAGTATAAATTAGATTTTCCGTTAATAATGAAGTTGCTAAAACACCTAGAATATGCACCATAATAATATTAGCTTCACCAAATCCTAAATCTCTAAACCAAATTCCTAATAATGTAACAATAAGAATAATTACAATTGAAAGGATGGTATCTTTAATTGATAAAGAAAAAAATTGTCGCGGTTTTAAAGACGTATGCTTATAATTGTTTCTAATTTTATCTGGGATGATATAAATATCGATCGTTGGTGTTAAAGCGATTAATTGATCTGCAAAACTATTGTGCGAAAAACGTCGTTTAGTATTAGTTCTTCCTAATACGATTTTTGATACTCCAGCAAACCTTGCATATTCACTAATTTGTTCAGGAACATTATCACCATACAAATTTACTATATTAGCCCCTAATTGAGAAGCCAATTTAGTATTGGCTCTTAATGCCTGTTTAACTTTAGTCGGCATTTTTTCAAAATTAGGCGTCTCTACAAAAACTGCTGTAAATTCACCAAAGAAAGCATTAGCCATTCGAGCGGCTGTTCTAATAACTTTTTGATTTGAAGGAGCTGGTGATAAACAAATTAGAATATGTTCATTGGTATAATGATGTTCGCCGTTTTTAGGTTTAATTTGCTCAAATTTTTTATTAACACGATCAGCTGTACGACGGAGTGCAATCTCTCTTAAAGCAATCAAGTTATCAAGCATAAAAAAGTTTCCTAATGCTCGTTGAACCTGATTTTTCTGATATATTTTCCCAGCCTCTAAACGCTTAATTAAATCTTCAGGCTCTATATCAACTAGTTCTACCTGATCGGCATTATCAAAAATATAATCGGGGATTCGCTCTTTGACCACAACTGCAGTAATTGAAGCAATAATATCGTTTAAACTCTCAATATGTTGAACATTTATCGTTGTATAAACGTCGATGCCATGATCTAGTAATTCATTAATATCCTGATATCGTTTTAAATGCCGACACTGCTCATCATTTGTATGAGCCAGTTCATCAACCAATATTAAATCGGGATTTCGTTTTAATGCACCATCCAAATCAAACTCATTGAGCATGATTCCGTTATGAGTAACTTTTAAAGGAGGTAAGACCTCTAATCCGTCCAATAATTTTGATGTTTCCGGACGCTGATGCGGCTCAACATAGCCTGCTACTACATCGACACCGGCATGATAAGCAACATGAGCTGCTTCCAACATGGCATAAGTCTTTCCAACACCCGCTGCGTAGCCAAAAAATATTTTTAATTTACCGCGCTGTTTAGCAATCTCTTCTTGTTTAATCTGTTTTAACAATTCTTCGGGATCTGGTCTTCGTTCATCCATTACACTTCCTCCTTTACTGTTATTTTTATTATAGCGCCTAGGATATTAAAAAAGTATTAAGATTGCTTTGTTAAAATAAGTGCCTATCATAATGACAGACACTTATTTTTATTTCAAAATGCCATCAAGAGCCAAATTGACTTTAAGGACATTTACTGTTGTTTCTCCAAAATAACCAAGAAATCCATGATCAGTATATTTATCAATAATCTTTCTAATTTCAGCTTCACTCTTTCCTGTTGTTCTTACTAAACGTGGAATCTGATATTCCGCAGCTGCTAGAGAAATATGTGGATCAAGTCCAGAACCAGATACAGTTACTAGATCAACAGGTATTTGTTTACCTTTCTGCTCCGGATTTGCAGCCTCAATCATTGCAACCCTTTCAGCAATAACCTTTTCATAATCTTCACTAGCAGGAGAACTGTTAGATGCTAGACCATACATTGTCTTTTCACCATCTTTATTTGTGAAAGTTTCACCATCAATTATCATGATTCTACCCCACATATGAGTATCATCGATAAATTGTTGACCTAATAATTCACTACCATATTTTTTTCCATCTACTTCAATAATGCTTCCATTTGCTTTGTCAGGAAAAACAATTTGAGCAAAACCAGTAATAGCAGCAGTATAAATAACTCCACAAACAACTGTAAAGATCAGAAATATTTTTAAAGCGGGTAGAACGCTTGTTTTAAGATGTTTCATTAAACTTCTCCTCCTACGATACAATATGCAAAGCAACAATAATTACATCAATAATTTTAATACAAATAAAGGGAGCAATAATTCCACCTAATCCATATACTAATAAATTTCTTGATAATAACTTACCAGCTGACACTTCACGATATTTTACTCCTTTTAAAGCTAACGGAATCAACGCAATAATAATTAATGCATTATAGATGATTGCTGAGAAAATCGCACTATCCTTACTGTGTAATCCCATAATATTCAAAGCATCTAATCCCGGATATAAAGTAATGAATAGTACAGGTATAATTGCAAAGTATTTAGCTACGTCGTTAGCAATTGAAAAAGTTGTTAAACTTCCTCTTGTCATTAATAATTGTTTCCCAATACGAACAATATCAATCAATTTAGTTGGTGAAGAATCTAAGTCAACCATATTTCCAGCTTCTTTAGCTGCCTGAGTACCTGTATTCATTGCTACTGCAACATCTGCTTGAGCCAAAGCTGGAGCATCATTAGTTCCATCACCAGTCATTGCAACGAGGTGACCTTTAGCTTGAAGTTCTCGAATCATTTCTAATTTGCCTTCTGGCGTAGCTTCAGCTAAAAAATCATCAACTCCAGCTTCAGCTGCAATTGCAGCTGCTGTTAAAGGATTATCACCGGTTATCATAACCGTTTTAATTCCCATTTTACGAAGATCAGCAAACTTTTCTTTAACCCCTTGTTTAATAATATCTTTAAGATGAATTACTCCTAAAACCTTTTTATTTTTAGTTACAACTAATGGTGTTCCTCCAAGATTAGCAATCTCAGTAACTACCTTTTCACACTCATCACTATATATATGTCCGTTTTCTGTTACATATTTTTTAATTGTATCAGCTGCACCTTTACGAATTTCATTACCTTGATAATTAACACCACTCATTCTCGTTTTTGCACTGAATGGTACAAATTCCATATGCATTTGATTAATACTTCGTCCCCGAAGATTAAATTGTTCTTTTGCAAGAACAACAATACTACGTCCTTCAGGAGTTTCGTCAGCTAATGAAGCCAATTGAGCAGCATCAGCCAACTCTTCGCTCGTTACCCCATCTACGGGAATAAATGCACTAGCTTGACGATTACCCAGTGTGATTGTTCCTGTTTTATCAAGTAATAAGGTATCAACATCACCGGCTGCTTCAATTGCCCGACCACTCATGGCGAGTACATTAGCTTGATTTAATCGAGACATTCCAGCTATCCCAATTGCTGATAACAGTGCTCCGATTGTTGTTGGTGCTAAACATACTAGTAAAGCTACTAATACTGTCACCGAAGAAGGATTATCCATCCCTGCTTGTTTAGCTCCAAAAGCTGAATACGCGTAAAGTGCCATAGTTACTAAAACAAAGATAATTGAAAGGGCTACAAGGAAAATTTGTAAGGCCATTTCGTTTGGTGTTTTTTTTCGGTTGGCACCTTCAACCATGGAAATCATCTTATCTAAGAAACTCTCTCCAGGTTCACTTGAAATTTGAACAACGATCCAATCTGATAAAACTGTAGTCCCACCGGTTACTGCACTTCGATCACCACCGCTTTCACGGATAACCGGTGCTGACTCTCCAGTTATTGCACTTTCATCAACTGAAGCTACACCATCAATAACTTCACCATCACCAGGAATTTGTTGTCCTGCTTTAACAAGTACGATATCACCTTTTGTTAGCGTTGCTGATGATACAATTTCAACTATATCTTTTTGATCAATGCTTGGAATCTTATAAGCTTCAACATCTTTCTTAGCTGCTCGCAATGAATCTGCCTGCGCTTTTCCGCGTCCTTCAGCAATCGCTTCTGCAAAATTAGCAAACAGCACTGTAAACCATAAAATTACTGCTATTCCTAGAGTAAATCCAGAATTTGCATCTTTAATCCCAAATAACGAAATAACAAACAAAGCCGTCGTTAAAATAGCTGAAATATATACTAATAACATTACGGGATTCTTTGCTTGCGTCTTAGGCGCTAATTTATAAAAAGAATCTTTAATAGCACGAATGACCATTTGTTTATCCATTAAAGCACTCTTTGTTTCTGTTTTCATATATTTATCCCCCGATTAAAACATTCCAAAAAATTCTGCAATTGGTCCTAGAGCTAAAGCCGGAAAGAAACTTAGTGCTCCAACTAATAACACTACGAATACTAATAAAAAGACAAATAGTGGTGAACAAGTTGATAATGTACCCGCAGTAACAGCCACTTTTTTCTTTTGTACCATGCTGCCAGCAATAGCCAAAATACCTAAAATTGGAATAAATCTAACAAATAACATAACCAATCCAAGTGTTACGTTAATAAATGGTGTATTCGCTGCAAAACCAGCAAAAGCTGAACCATTATTACCACCTGCTGAAGAATAAGCATATAACAATTCTGAAAAACCGTGTGCACCGCTGTTATTTAAACTATCCGCAACTTGAGGAACTAGGGAAGCAATCCCACTACCTACAAGAATAGCTACAGGTGTTGCTAAACAAACAACTACGGCCCATTTCATCTCATAAGGCTCAATCTTCTTACCTAAATATTCTGGGGTTCGTCCAACCATTAATCCAGCCATAAATACAGCTAAAATAACAAATCCTAACATTCCATATAAACCACAGCCAACACCACCAAAAATTACTTCACCTAACTGCATTAATAACATTGTTACCATTCCGCCTAATGGTGTATAACTATCATGCATTGAATTGACTGAACCATTTGATGCTGCTGTTGTAAAAGCGGCCCAAGTTGATGATCCAACAATTCCAAAACGCGATTCTTTACCTTCCATATTTCCGCCAGCTTGGTCATGGTTACTAATATCGACAATTCCATTTTGTTCTAATTGTGGAGTTGCCATCTGCTCACTAACAGCAATACTTCCAAGTGCTGCTACCAGCATAATTCCCATTGCGACAAAGATAGCAATACCTTGACGACTATCTTTAATTCCCTTGCCAAATGAAAAACAAAGAGCCGCAGGAATCAATAATATTGATACAACTTCTACTAAATTACTTAATCCAGTTGGATTTTCCAATGGATGGGCTGAGTTAACGCCATAGAAACCACCACCATTAGTACCTAATTGCTTGATTGCAATCTGACTGGCCGCAGGTCCTAAAGGTACTGTCTGTTCTGTAATTTCAGTACCATCTTCTAAAACAATTGGTTCGTCCAATTTAACAGTTTGATACTCATCAATACTTTGAGTTACACCTTGACTCACTAAAATAATTGATAAGACAACTGATAGCGGCATTAAGACATAGATTACAGATCTTGTTAAATCAACCCAAAAATTTCCTAAGCCTTTAGCCTTAATTCTTGTAAAGCCTCTAATCAATGCATATAAAACTGCTAGTCCTGTTCCTGCAGAAACAAAGTTTTGAACCGTTAAACCTAACGATTGTGTTAAATAACTTAATCCACTTTCACCACTATAAGCTTGCCAGTTAGTGTTAGTAACAAAACTTATTGCTGTATTTAACGCAAGGTCCCATGTTGTTCCTTCAACCTTTGCAGGATTACCCGGCAAAACTCCTTGCAGCATTTGTAATAAAAAGACAAATACTAATCCAAATCCACTAAATATTAATACACTTACTAAATACTTCTTCCAAGACATCTCTTCATCTTTTTTTACATGTAAAACTCGATAAATGAAATTTTCACATGGTTCTAAAATTCTTGATAAAAAAACTTTTTTACCGTTCATGACTTTATTAATGTAAAAACCTAACGGTACTGCTAAAACAACAAGAACGATTAGATATCCTAGATATTTGACAAAAATATCCATTACTGTTTATCCCCCTTAATTAATATCACTGTAAGGTAACCTAATATTGCAACACCGATTACCCCAATCACTCCTACGATTACATTCATAAGTGTCCTCCTTTTACACGATGAGTTTAGCATGAATAAAATTAATGTAGCGTTAAGTTAAATATTAAAGATATTAAGATAGTATTAATATCTATTAAAAAGAGAACTAATTAAGTTCTCTAATATTGCCGTGATAAAAATTGAATCATTCCCATACTTCGAGGATGCTCAAATATTTGCTCTGGTGTTCCTGCTTCTTCAATAATTCCATTATGCATAAATATAACTTTATTCGAAACATCACGCGCAAACTGCATTTCATGAGTCACAATAATCATAGTCATACCTTTTAACGCTAAATGTTTAATGATTTTTAAGATATCTCCTACCATCTGAGGATCTAGTGCACTTGTTGGTTCATCAAATAAAAGTACCTGTGGTTCCATACATAAAGCTCTTGCAATTGCAACCCGCTGTTTTTGGCCCCCAGAAAGTTGTGTACTGCTCTTTTTCGCAAACTCAGCCATACCAACTTTTTGTAGATATAATAAAGCTTTTTCTTCAGCTTCTTCACGATTGCGATTTAGTACTTTCATTTGCCCTATAACACAATTTTCTAAAACTGTAAGATTATTAAATAAATTAAAGCTTTGAAAAATCATTCCAACATCACTACGATATTTATTAAGATTAAGTTCTTCTTTTAAAATATTTTTATTACAATACAATATCTCACCATGATCAGGAATCTCTAATAAATTAAGACATCTTAAAAAAGTTGATTTACCACTACCACTTGCTCCAATGATACTAATTACATCACCTCGATTAACCTCTAAATTAATATCTAGAAGTACCGGCAGGGCTTGATAATGTTTTTTTAAATGTTTAATAGTAATAATATTATCACTCATAAATAATTTCCTCACTTTATCTTAATATTGGATTATTTATTCTTTTTTCAATTATATTTAATAAAATTGTCGCAATTGAGGTTAAGCACAAATAAACCAGGCATGTTATTAAGAAGGTCGCTGAATATGACATTGTTGATCCAGCAATACTGCTAGATTGGAAAAATAATTCTACAACCCCAATCACATTCAGCATTGAACTATCTTTAATATTAATAATGAATTGATTCCCAATTGCGGGAAATGAATTTCTAATTGCTTGCGGTAATATAATATACTTCATAGTTTGAACCCTTGTCATTCCTAATGATAACGCTCCTTCACTTTGCCCACGATCAACAGATTGAATTCCTGAACGAACTATTTCTGCCATGTATGCTCCAGTATTAATAGAAATGATCATAATTCCGGCAGTAAGTGCATTCCATTGAAAAAAAGGTCGCAATCCATGATAAAAAAACATAGCTTGAACCAGCATTGGAGTTCCTCTAAAAAACCAAATATAAATTTCTGAAATTATTTTTAATGCTTTTTTTATTAGTACAATAATCTTTTTATCTTTAATATCTATCGTTGTTGCACGAATCGCTCCAAATAGCAGTCCAATTATTAAACCCGCTATTGTTCCAACTAATGCCAAAATAATTGTTATTTTCGTTCCATACCAAAATAAATCAAAGTTATCTAAAAAAATCGTAAATGATTTATCAAAATCAAACATGATTATTCTCCTTTAGGCTGACTACTACTATATTTACCCATCATTTCATTTCTTTTTTCTGATGAAATATTATCAATGCATTTTTGTACTTTTTTAAATAAAGTACTGTTTCGACTACCCTCTTTTAAACCTATTGAAACTGCGGTATCTACTTTAAACCCTTTATTTTGTTCAAATCTAACAATCGCTAGATCTTGATTTGTTTCTAAAATTCCTTGGGCCACAGGTAATTCCGCAGTAATTCCATCGACTTCACCACTTTGTAAAGCAACCAGCATTTCAGGATAAGATTGTTTAGGTGTAGCATGATCAACTCCATTAATTTGATCAATTACTGTATCATAACTTGTTGACATCTGTCCTACGATCGTTTTACCAGAAAATTGTTGAATATCAGTATAATTTTTACTAGCATCATCACCCCGTACGATCATAACCATTTCAGATTGATAATATGGTGTTGTAAAATCTATTCCTTTTTCACGCTCTTCATCAGCTGTCATTCCTGCAATAATGGCATCTATTTCGCCTGATTCAAGTGCAGGTTGCAAACCATTCCATGCTAATTTTTTTATAACCAGTTTTTTATCAAGACTTTCTGCTATTTCCTTTGCGATATAAACATCATAGCCATCAGCGTAACCACTGCCTTCTAATTCAACTGCGGTATCACTTTGTGTATTTGTCTGCCAGTTAAACGGTGGATAATTACATTCCATTCCAACTACAAATACATCACCTTCATCAATACTCTTATTCCCACTATTACTCTCACAGCCACTAATTAATAAAGCTATTAATAAAAAAGCTAATATTTTCTTCATTTTATCGTTTATTCCTTTCTTTTTAATATTAAATATTGAAATAAGTTAAACCATTATTTTATCCTCCTCTAGCTATTAAAAGTCTAGCATGCTAATAATTAATATAGGATTAAAGAGTTGTTTTAAAATATTAAAAAGACATAAATAAAGAACAAATTAAATTCTTTCTAATTAACATTTATTAATGAACATATGCTTTTTTAGTAGAATAATGTATTATTGATGATTTATTTAAATATGTAGCCAACTCCTTTATTTTCTCAGTGGCTTTTTACAACGACAAAAAAGAATTGGATTTCAAAACCAATTCTTTTTTATAATATTAATTTTATTATAGATTAATCCTCTGCTAAAACTATCCTTTTTCATTAAAATCGTTATTAGAACAATTGTACTAATTAAAGAAATTATTGTAATCGCAATGTTGCTGGCATCACCCGTATTTACAGAATGATTTTTGTTATTTGTATTTGTGTTAGAACTATTATTTGTTTCTTCAACCGTTGGTTCTTGTGATGGATTATCAGTTTTATCATCGCCTGATTGATCACTATTTTTTTGCAAAGTCAGATCGTAAACTCCCACTGTCCCAGATACTTCATAAGCAACAACTAATTGTGGTTTCCCTGTAATACTATCATTACCTGCAATAAAATGAATTCCTTCAGGTGAATCATCACCACCAATATCTGTGCTAAAATCACGAGAATTAATATAATTAACAAATTCTGTTTTTTCTGGATTCGTAATGTCATAAACCATTATACCGCCAATTCTCTCTAATCCAATAAAAGCAAATGTTTTATCTTCGATTTGACCAATTGTCACAGCTTCTGCTTCAGGACCTTTTTTACCAGAACGATCATCTATTGTAGCATCATCATTAGAACAGTTAAAATTATTTGGCAAATATGCTGCAGTTTTGACTTCAAAATCATTTCCTGTTGTATAAATTTCTTGTAATGACTGCTCATCAGCTTTAAAAATTGTTGATGATCTTCCCCCAAATAAATAATCATTTTCATTATTAAGACCATCATAATCACTAGTATCGAAGAACGTGACCTTACCAGTTAAACCACTGTTATCAGCCGTTATTTTACCAGTTGGTGAAGTTTTTCCTTTACCAAAATTTACCTCTATTTCATTTGAATAACCATTCCAGTCACGACTATCTCCTTCATTGGCAGTTATTAAATAATCGATTCCATCAACCGTGTAAACAGAAATAGCATCAGGCATCCGAATTCCTTTTAAAGAATCATATGTTTGTGCATTATATTTTTCATCTTTTTTATCAATATCAATTGCAATTTTACTATAATCTTCAAATCCTACTGAATAAATATCTTCTATTTCAAGACTATTTAAATCTAATTTAGCAATCGCATTAGCTTCTTGTAATGTAATATATGCTTTAGAATCACTAACTGCAATATATTCTGGTTCTAAATCTGTTGATGGCAAAACACCTTTTTTCAAAACAATTCCTTTTTCTATTAATGCATCTCGTTGACTATCAAAAGCTGTGAAGTCAACAGTTTTTGCTTTGTTTGTTTTGGTATTAATAACGCTTATACTACCTTTTGGATCAACCGCTCCAGTATACCCGTCCCGAGGTTCTCCTTCGTTAGCTGTTAAAATTTGTCCATCATCATTAGTAAAGACAACCATATCTGGTTGAACACCTACTTCGAACAATTGCTTTAAAGTTATTGTTCCATCTTGATTACAATCAAATAAAGCTACTCTACCATTAGCATTAGTCTCCTTACCTTGAATCGCAACAGCCAATGAGGTTCCATCATGACTAACTGCTACTGATGTCATATCACCATATGTAAAATCAGCACTTTGTACTAACGAACTAATATCAATGTCATTACCGTCCAATAAGTCTATTTTATCCTTATTTTCGATATTTTTTAGGGCAATTGCTGTTAAATTTCCAGATTGTCCATTAACAGCATAAGCCCATCCTGTCACTGTGTTATAATCAACTATTTCAGTTACTCCCCCATCACTGTTAGTTGTTCCTGAATCATAACGAGCTGACTGTTCTAGCGCTAATAATGCTGAATTGTTTTCATAACCAGTTGTTTTTTCACCACCGTCACTATTTTTAGTAACAGTAAACGCATCGATTTCTTTACTATCAGGATTAGTTTGATCACCAGCAAGATTATAAACCTTTACCGATATTCGATTATTTTCAACATTAAATACTGCATAACTAGGACTATACTCTTGATTCCATTCTTGATTTCCAACTGGTAATGAATCTCCTTCTAGGTAAGCCGTAGAGCCACTTTTACCATTAGCTAAGATTGGATAATCAGCATTATTATTTTTATCTAATGTTTCAAACGGTGTATAATATTGCATATCTGAACAACAGTTCCCCGTAATATAAATTGTTCCTTGAGGATTATTAAGTGTATCTAATCTTTCACTATTTCTTTGCCCATCTTTTAAAACATAGCTACGTGAATAAACATGATCATGTCCGCCTAAGACAAAATCCACATTATACTCATCCATAAGTTTTTCAAATCCTGCATCAACATAGTTTTCAATATCACTATCTGCTGCATGTTTAGCAACTGTTTGAGTAGATTTATGATGAGTGACTATAATCCATTGATATTGATTTTGGTATTCACTAGTTGCACTCTTTAATGTTTGAGCAAAATTATTGACGATTGCTTCTGCCTCTGAATTATCTCTAGAGGCACTTGAAACATTAGGATTGTTTGCATTTTCTTCGTCATTTCCCCCAGGATAAGCACTAGTATTTAAAGTGACAAATAAAACATTATTATATAAATAGTAATAGTTTCCTTGAGTTTCCATATCACGGCGTTCACTAAAATCATATTGACCATCACTATTTGGTGTCACCCCATTAGAAGCTGCATTATTTTTAATTTCATTTTCAGTAGCCTGAATATAATTTCCGTGACTTTGACTAGTTCCACTATTTTGTCCTCTAAACGTTGTTTTAACTTCAGTTAATGATTCCATTTGATTTGGTAAATTAAAATGATCTGCGAACATATAGTGTCTATCATGATTTCCAACAGCTGGAGCATATGGAATTGATGTCATTTCTTCTGGTGCAAAAAAAGCCTCATACTCGCTTGATTTTCCCCAGTTTTGATCTTCAACTTGATCCCCTGCTGACACTACTAAGTCAACACCTTGTTTTTCTAAAGTTTCCATCATAGTTGCCCAACCGGTTTGATTTGTTTCATCACTTGGGTTCCAACCTTCAGAATTAATTTCCTTGTTTTCCTTTATTTGTGGATCGCTTGTAAAACCAAAAGTAAATTCATTGCTTGATGGAGTTGTATAATTATATTCCTTTGACCAAGTTGTTCCCCCATCATTTGAAATATAATAAGTATACTTAGTATCTGGTTTTAAATTACTGATTGTCGTTTTACATACTAATTTTCCAGTATCAGTATATTTATCACTTTTTATTTCGGTTGGCGAAGTCAATGGTTTGGCTGTTACATCATAAGTTTGATCACCAAACTGAATTTTTGCTACCGTCGTTCCTGCTGGTGCATACCAATTTAGATTGATTGATGTCGTTGTTGCCCCTGGCTGAAGTGTTAAACTATCCACACTAAATGAACCAGTATGGCTTTCACCTGCAACCTCACTATAAGTATCTTGGGCATAACCTTTAGTCAAAATGTTATTTTGACCAATCAACATTGTCGATAATGTTACTAAACACAGGACCCCTTTAATAATTCGATTATTTACTTTTTTCATATACTTTTCCCCTAATTACATATTTGTACGTAGTGTACTAAGTAAATTTATCATAGCCGTCAATTTCTAACTATTTCTATTTTGTAAATTTTAAAATAAGATTTTGTAAATAAAAAACTATTTCCAGTTAGAAATAGTCTACCTTTGTTTTCATAGCATCATTGCTACAAAAATTTGAATTATTCCCATAATAGCAAGACTAAAACCAATTGTTCTATTAAGTATCATTATTAGAGTACTAATCATGATCAATATTTTCCTAATAATTATTGATACTTTGGTCTTTTACAGGGGTCCTTCTTTATTCAAATAAATTAATTGAATCAAGTTTTTTATTGTTTTTGATAATTTTTTTCAATTTTTGATTTATAAACATCTTAATTATGCTTTCTCGTATAGCCAACCATAATAATAATTGTTCCGACAATCATATTTAAAGCTAAATTCATAATCATCGAAAATAAATTGACACCAGATATGTAGTTGGCAGGAATATTAGTAATATTTGATAAATAGATACATAAACCAATCTTATACCAAATATTCAGCGTTGTTTTTACCCATATCCATATGACTATATATACATACAAATTAGTAAACAAAGCAATAACCAAAGCTTCATGTAAAAACCAGTCTAATGAATACACCTGAACTGAAACTACATAAAGCAGTGGAATTACCCCTATACTGGCTACAATAATAGCTTTAATAACAACATTTTCTTTAGCTTGAACTAAAACCGTTAAAATTATCCAAGCATAAATAATTGCTGCACTACTTATTATTGACCACGTGAAACTATGATTTAGGTAATAATTACATAAACATGGTACAAAGATTCCAATCATCATTACGATTGTGATAAAAAGATAACTGATCTTAATGATTCTCTCCTTGTTTTCAATTGCTTTTATCTTTGTATAATTGATTAGATTTTGAACTGTCTTTTTCTCACTTTTATCAACTACAGTACCACCAATCAATTCATCAATACTCATCTTTAAAGCCTCACTTAACGGTAATAATAATGAGATATCGGGACACCCGATTCCACGTTCCCATTTTGATACAGCTTTATCACTTACATTGATTAAATTTCCTAATTGTTTTTGAGTATACCCAAGATTTTTACGAGCTGATAAAATTCGTATCCCAATTTCTTTATTATCCATAAAATTACTTCCCTTCTACGTCCTAATCCTAACATAAAAGTTATAATTTTACTATCGACGGACTGTTTACCTCACTAGAATCCTTGATCTATAAAAAAAGTTGTAGTCAACCTACAACTTATTGAAAATATTCCTTACATAGTCAATAGGATATTGTGTAATTCTACTTACTTCATCTATATCTTTTTTAGCCAATAATAGATTTGTAATTACTACATCCATTGCTTCACCAATTTCAATCATATGATTATCGGGATCAAAGATTCGTACTACCCGCTGTTGCCAATTATATTTTTTGATTGGGTGAACATATTTAATATTTGGATATGTCTCCAACTTTTTTATAAATTTATCAAAATCATCAACTTCAAAATATAATTCCATATTACAAGCTTTATCACAAACCCAATCACTAGGGACATCAACGAGCCAGGCAAAATCTTTTTGTAAAGCAAAACCACCATCAAAAGTAATATTTAAACCATGATCTAAAATTATTTTTTGATCGAACAATTGCATATAGAACTGTTTAGAAACTTCGAGATTTTTGACTGCTAAGACAGTTGCTTCTAATTTCATTTGATTTTACCCCAACATCTGCATTGTTCTAAACGTTTTCCCTGATCCCCTTGTTTTTCGTCATAAGCATACGATTTAGCCAATTTGCATGGAAAATCTTCACATTCACTACATATAATTCCACATCTCGATTCAATCATTTTCATCACCATCCTAAGCAAATTATAACTTAGAACTTATATATTTCATTGTAAAAATCCGCCAAGTTCGATAAATATTTCTTAGGAGTTGTTTTTGTAATCTGCTTAAACACTTTGTTAAAATGAGCCTGATCAAAATAGCCCCCTTGCAATGCTAAAGATAAAAAATCATCTTCTTCTATTTGCTTTAATAAATAATTAAATCTTACTACCTTAGCATATTCCTTACCACTCAAGCCTATGTAATTATGAAAATCACGTAATAATTGTCGTGAAGAAAGGTGACAATCACTAGCTACCTTTTCTAAACTAACATTTCCGTGATCCTGATCAATAATTTCTTTAGCTCTAATCAAACGAGCTGGTAATAAATTAACTTTTCTTTTTCCCGTAAAATATTTATTAAAAGCTTTGATCAACTGTTCATAATCTTTACATGATTGATAAAGTAATGATAACTCTTCATCAAGCTGCACATCTAAATATCTCAATTGCTGACGCTGATTTACAAGTTTTTTTTGATGTAAACCACTAATTTGATACAATCCTCCTGGTCTAAATTCTACAAAGAAACGAGCTGGGGCTTTTTGCAAATCATTTTCTAAAACCACGATTTCACTCATTGGACCCCAAAAATCTCTTCGAGAGCGTCCCTGAAAAATAAAACAGCCACTAGCATCAGGAATAATATGAAATAATTTTGATGAGGCGGGAACTTCACTAGGAAAAGTAATTGTATAATGAGCAATAATATCTTTTAATTCTTCAGTAGGAGCAATATAAATATGATGATTTGTTTTATTAATATAACTTCCCTTATAATCGAAATTCTTCATTAAATTACCTCTTTATATTAAATTACCTGCTTTATTTTATATACTCAGTATAATATTGGCAGGACATTTAATCAAATCTTAACAATCTTCATTGGCTAGAAATATTTACATTCAATCATGAATTTGATAGAATAATTCTCATAAAATTTAATTACATAAAAAAGGAGTGTTTTAATTTATGGATGCAGGCCCCGAGTCTTCAATCACATTGCAATTAATTTTAATCGTTGTTCTTACCTTAATCAATGCATATTTTGCGGCTAGCGAAATGGCAATTGTTTCGGTAAACAAAAACAAGATTCGTCGTTTAAGCGAGGAAGGAAATAAGAAAGCTAAGTTAGTAGAAAAACTATTAGATCAGCCAACTAACTTCTTATCAACGATCCAAGTAGCGATTACTTTAGCAGGTTTCTTTAACTCAGCTAGTGCTGCTACGGGTATTTCTGTTAGTTTAGCTAGTCTTTTAAAAGTTTGGTCAATTCCTTACGCTGATACAATCGCAGTTGTCTTGATTACTATTTTAATTTCTTTTATTACTTTAATCTTTGGGGAATTAGTTCCAAAAAGAATCGCTTTACAAAAAGCGGAATGGTATTCAATGTTCTGTGCTAAGCCTATTTTGATCATCAGTAAAATTGCTGGACCATTTATTAAAATTTTATCTTGGTCAACTAAGTTTGTCTTAAGATTATTTGGAATGGATGATGAAAATGTTGAAGAATCTTTGTCACGGGAAGAAATTCGTTCAATGGTTGAAAGTGGACAAGAGACAGGAGTTTTCAATGAAATTGAAACTGACATGATTACCAATATTTTTGAATTTGATGATAGTTTAGCTTTAAACGTCATGACCCCAAGAACTGATGTTTATTGTATTGATATTAATGACCCATTAAGTGAGAACATTGATCAAATGATGTCAATGCAGTATACTCGAATTCCTGTTTATGATGATTCAATTGATAATATCATTGGGATTTTAAATATGAAGGATTTTGCTATTGAAGCTAGACAAGTTGGTTTTGACAATGTTGATATTCGTAAGCTATTACGAAAACCATACTTTGTCTTAGAGACTAAAAATATTGATGATTTATTTAAAGAACTACAAGAAGATCGCCAACATATTGCAATTCTTGTAGATGAATATGGTGGGTTTTCAGGGATCGTCACAGTTGAAGATCTAATCGAAGAAATCATGGGAGATATCGAAGATGAGTATGATCATGACGATGAACCTAAACTACAAAAAATAGATGACTATAATTTTATCGTTGATGGAAATTATCTAATTGACGATCTTGATGATGAATTAGATTTAAAATTAGATAATGTTAATCATGATACAATCAGTGGTTTTGTTCTTCATTTATTAGGAGAAATTCCTGATGATAATCAAGAACGTAGTGTAACTTATGAAAATCTTACATTTAAAATTACTGGTGTAAAAGGTAATCGTGTAACAAAAATCAAATTAACAATTAAAAAATCAGAAGAAAAAGAATCCGATTCTAGTGAAGACTAAAATCGGATTTTCTTTTTAAAATAATAGTAATTATAGAAGTAATCAATTCTGTTACCACATAAGTTAGCCAAACTCCATCTACTTTAAAAATAGTTGATAAAATAAATATTACTGGTGCAATTAAAATAAAACCTCGTAATGATGAAATTATAAAAGCTTGACGTGGTTTATCGCTTGCACTAAAGAAAGTGGCACTAATCATATTTACTCCTGCAAAAATAAAGCCCCCAAAATAAATATGAATTCCTCTAACTGCCAAATCCAGCAATTCCGGATTGCTACTTGAATTAAACAAAGCTACGATCTGAGCAGCAGCAAAATAACTGCTAAGATAAACAATAACTGCAAATATAATAACTGTCCAAAGACCATAATGATAAGCTAAATTTACATTTCGATATTCTTTAAAACTAAGATTTTTACTAATAATTGGTTGAATTCCCTGAGCAACCCCTGTAAACATCGATACAATAACAAAAGCAATATTAGCAATAATTCCGTAGGCTGCAACACCTATATTCCCGCTATACTTCAACAAAGTAAAATTAAATAACAACATTACTATTCCAGTAGCTAATTCTCCTATTAAAGCTGATAATCCTAATAAAAAAATATCTTTACAATGGTTAAGACATAATTTTGTTTTAAGAAATTTAAAATTAGCTTTCTTGATTACATATGGAGACATAATTGAAATTGAAATAACCGGTGCTACCCCTGTTGCTAAAGCAGCCCCAAACATTCCTAAACCAAAAGGGAAAATAAATATATAATCCAAAACAACATTAGTTAAACTACCAATTAACATTCCCATCATTGCTAATCTCGGATTATCATCATTACGAACAAAGCCAATCAATAAATTATTCAACATAAACATTGGTGCAAAAAACATAATTGTTTTTAAATAAGTTGCAGTATAGATAGTTGTATCTTGATTAGCCCCTAAAAGATTTGCTAATGATGTCGACGCACTTAGTCCCAAAACAACAAAAATAATGGCTAGAATAAGCATAAAATAAAGAGCATTACTGAAAATTATATTTTGTGAGGTTCTATTACTATTTACCTTTAACAAAGAATACCGTGTTCCCCCACCGATTCCAATCATTAGTCCTAAGCCATTTATTAAACAGTACATTGGTAAAGCTAAATTTAGAGCTGATAATCCAATTTCACCAACACCATTTGCAATAAAAAAAGTATCTGCCAGAATATAGCATGATAAACCAATCATTCCTAAAACATTTAACGATGTATATTTTAAGAAATCTTTAAAAATATAATTTTTCATCCTCATTCCTCCAGTCTTTCTCCATCTTAAACTATAAGATTACCTTATAGTCAATCAAATTTTAAAAATATTTCAACTAAAGCGACTAGATTAATCACTTTTTTATTTATCAAGTTGTAACTTTTAAATAAACTAGCCTAAAACACTAATCTTCATTTTATTAGCCAATAATTTTGATTATTATTTAATTAGTTATCAGTTATTACTGAAAGGGGAGGTGAAAATGGAAGATTTCCTAAAAGATGTATATACATCGATATATAAAAAGTGGATTTTATTTCAACAGATCGATAATTGTCAAATTATGCTTTCATCAAAAGATCAAAATAAAATTATCTTGGAGACAAAGTATGGTGTAGCTAATGTTATTTTTTATAAATTCAATATTATTGAATTAAATGTTATTAGTAAAATAGATCAAGAATCTTGTTTCTTTTTACACTTTCAAATGAATAACATAAATCATGCAATTAATCTATTTTATGAAATGGTTGAATGTTTAAAAACATTGATCAAGAAACCAAAAATAAAAATCTTATTATGCTGCAGTGGTGGTCTTACAACAACTTATTTTGCTTATAAGATTGATGAAGCAATTCAGTTATTTGCTCTTGATTATGAAATTGCAGCAACTGGCTACAACGAATTATTCAAAAAAGGTGAACAATATGATGTAATCCTACTAGCACCTCAAGTTTCTTTTATGTATGCAAAAGTTAAAAAGATTTTTAAAGATAAATATTTACTTAATATTCCTGCACAAGTATTTGCTAAATATGATGTAAAAGAAATTCTTAATCTAGTTGACCAAGAACTAATTAAAAAACGTAACAAAAATGGTCAAGTTCAATTGCTTTCGATTAGAAATAAAACCATCACCTTTCATCGTAAAATTCTATGTATTTCTCTTTTTAGAAATCGTAATCGGATTCATATTGCATATCGACTTTATCAAAGTCAAAGTGATATTATTGTAAACAATGAAACAATTAAACAACGAATTACAATTCAAGACATCTATGATGTTATCGATACTGTTTTATTAAATTATCCAGGTATTGAGGTTATTGGTTTTTCAACACCAGGAATTGTTAATAATGGATTTGCTACAACTGCCAGTATTAATGGTTTTGATGATATGAATTATAAAAAATTGTTTACAAGCAAATATTCACAAAAATTTATTATTACAAACGATGTTAATACCGCAGCAATTGGCTATCATGCTACTCAAAATCAATACTCATCAATTGTGTTACTTTTTCAGCCAATGAGTACTAAAGCTGGTGCTGGTATCATCATTGATAATAAATTAATCAATGGCAAGCATAACGTGGCAGGTGAAATGAAATACCTCCCCGTAAATCTATTAGAGAAAGGTGCTAATGTATATAAAACACCAGAAGATATTATTAAAATTGTTAAATATATTTCTTTATCGATTATTAGTGTAATTGGGCCTGAGGCAATCGTTATCTTTTGTAGTCTTTTACCTAATATTGAAGATTTAGAAAATGAGTTAAAAACAGTATTACCACAAGAATATATTCCTCGGTTAATTAAAATTGACGATATTCAAGAATATATTTTCCTAGGTCAAACAATTATTTGTACCTAAATTAAATAAAAATTAAGGAGAAAATTATGAAAAAGATTTTATTAGTATGTTGTGCAGGAATGTCTACAAGTTTATTAGTAAACCGGATGCGAGAAGTTGCTAAAACAAAAGAAATTGATTGCAAGATCTGGTCAACAAGTGAAAAAGAATTACCAAATGAATTTGCCCAAGAACCTGCTGATGTAATTCTTGTTGGTCCACAAATCAGATATTTACTTAATAATATTAAAAAAGAAGTAAACAATACTGTTCCAGTTGAGCTTATTGATATGCGTATTTACGGTATGATGGATGGTGAAAAGGTTCTTAATCAAGCTTTAAACGCATTAGAAAAATAATCAACTGACAGCTATTTTAAATAGTGCATATAATTAGATAATTCAAGACGATAGAGCAATGTTGCATATAAAATATTGATTACGTATTCAGCACTAAAAGTAGCACATAAGCTATCAATATCTTCAAATAAACTAGTATCAAATAATAGATAATCGTGGCACAGCTGAATTAGATCCTTACCCTTTTTACCTAATATCCCGACCGTATATACATTCCTATTTTTTAAGATTTTAGCAATTTCTTTAATTAAGTTATTATCGCCGGTTGTAGTGATAAGGATCGAGACGTTACTTTGATGCTGCTGCATATTATCAATATATTTAATATTAATACCATTTTGATATGAACAAGGAAGCCCTAATGATTGTAATTTAAAACACATTTCTTTAGCAATCGTATCTGAAAGACCAATTCCATAAATATCGATAAACGAAGCACTCAATATCCGATTACAAACACGATTAACAACATTTTTATCTAGTAATCGATTTGTCTGAATCATCGCTTTTTCATATAAAGAGGCAATTACTTTTTCAGTATCTTCTAAAGATGTAAAATACTGTTCAGGATGCTCAGTTGGGAGATCATTATATTTAAGATAATCATTTCTTTCTAAGATCAATGTAGATAAAAATTCACGAAAATTATTGAATCCTAATTTCTTATAAAGACGGGTTACTGCCGCTTGTGAAGTATAACTCTGTTTTCCCAACTCACTGCTTGTAAGATTATTAATTTTTTGATCTTTGTTTAAAAGAAATTGAGCAATACTTTTTTCAGTATTGGTAAGGTTATTATCATCTAATAAGTGTTCTATAATCATATTTCGTAGACCTCCTTTAACTATTTGATCGTATCTATATTTTATCAAATAATCAATAAAATAAAAGGGTTGAATAAATCAACCCAGTAATTGTCTATTAATCGCATAAACATTGCCAATTATCATCAAAATGTGCTTTGAAGCACATTTTTATCTGTTCTAAAGTTACTTTCTCCTCAGCCAATTCAGGAAGTTCATCTAGGCTAAAATAACCACTATCAAGTGTTTCGATATTTGGTTTAAATGCACCACCAAGATAAGAACATTCTATGAAAATCTTAGTAATTCCATACGCATAGCGAGGCGTATTATGAATATTACGATCTAGAATTGCAATTACTTTAACTATCTGAGCCTCAATCCCGGCTTCTTCTTGTAATTCCCTAATTGTATTTTCCTTAACACTTGCTAAAGCATCTACCCAACCACCGGGAATTGACCAGCGTCCATCAGATTCCTGCACCAGCAAAATCTTATCACCTTTAAAAACAGCACCACGAGAATCTAATTTTGGTGTTTGAAACCCTGTTTCATTACAAAATAATGAAGTAACTGTTGCAATCGGTAAATCACTTTGTAAAGCGACCATTTCTGCAGATATTTGACGAATTCGCTCAAATCTTTCTTGATCAAATTTATCTTTTGTATATGCTAATCCACCTTGAGCTAAAAATTGTAACTCTTGAGCTAAATCTAACCACCTATTTTGTTTGTTCATCATTTTTTTCTCTAGTTTCATTAATTACAACTCGATGCGGATATGGAATATCAATCCCGTTTTCATCAAAACGTTTCTTAATAATCAAACGCAAATCTGATAATAATTGAAAACCAGCACCACTATCCTTAGATAATAATGTTGCTCGTAATTGAATTCCACTATCATTAAATTCGACACAATGAACTTTAACCATTGGTTCATGTTTTTTCTTTTGTGCTTTAGTTCTGCCATCTAAACATAATGAATGTTTACTTCCTTCTTCTTGAATAATTTCAATTGCTTTTTGAATATCACTTTCGTAAGAAACCTCAAGATATAAATAGTTGGCTTTTTGAGTCTTAACATTAGATACATTTTCAATAATTGCTTTATTCATTATCGTATTAGGTATAATTACCTGTGTTCTTTCTAATGTTTCAATGACACTGTGGCGCATTGAAATATCAATTACAGTTCCAATAACATTATATTCTCTAACATTGACAAAATCACCAATTTTATAAGGCTTATAAGTCATGATCATAAAACCATTGATCATATTACTTGCAGCTTCTTGTGATGCTAACCCAACTACAACTGCTAAGATTCCCCCACTGGCCAGCAGAGCCTTAATGATTGACTGCATCGCCGTAATTTCACTCATAATAATTGCTAAAACAATTGTTACTAAAACGATTTTTTTAATACGCATTGGAAAAACTAATTTCAACGGATCATTTATCTTCTTTTTTATAATTTTATTGATTATTTTATTAATAACCAAAACTATAACAACTGATATCAAAATACTTATTCCGCTATCAATTAATCCATGTTCAAATAAACTATTTATTCGTTCATAAGTTTTATCCATTTAACCACCTACTTAGATTTTGAACCATAATATTTACCAATAAAATATAGACAGATACATTGAATAGCTCCAATTATTGATAACATCAATAAAACATAGCTAATCCAAAATAATATATCATTACCTGTATTAAAAGCATTAATTATTAGAAATACTACAAACGATATAGCTGCCACAATCCCTAAATACTTTGAAAAGCCTAGAAATCTAGCCGATAAAATTCTATTTTTGTCCATTTTATTTACCTATACAAAAGCGTTTAAATAATTCATCTAATAAATCTTCTTTCGCTTTCTCTCCTAATATTTCTTTTAAATTATTCCAACATTCATATAAATCAGTAACAATCAAATCCGTTGGTACCATCATTTCCATAGCTTCAACAGCTTGCTTTAAAGCCTGACTAGCACGTTGTAATAACATTGTTTGACGTGCATTTGTCAAAATATGATCATTATTATCAATAATCTTACCTAACTCAAACATTTTTTTGATTTCTTCTGTCAAAGTGCTAATTTGATTATCTTTAGCACTAATAACAATACCATCTAAATCTACTTTTGTTCCTTGATCGGCTTTATTAAGCACGATAATTCTAGTAGCATCTTCTGTTAGTTCTAATAACTGCATATCTTCACTACTTAATGACTGCGAACCATCAATTACCAATAAAACAAGGTCCGCTTGGTGAATCAGTTCTTTAGACTTTTCAACCCCCATACTTTCAATAATATCATCAGTTTCTCGGATTCCTGCAGTATCAATCATATTGAGAACTACTCCATCAATGCTAATACTTCCTTCAACAATATCCCGGGTTGTTCCTGCAATATTTGTTACAATTGCTTTATCCTCTCGAAGCAGAGCATTCAATAAACTACTCTTACCAACATTAGGACGTCCAATAATAACTGTTTTAATTCCCTCTTTAACTAATTTAATATTTTTAGAATCATCAAGAATCTTATTCATTTTAGTCAATAGATTGGCACTTCGTGGTAATAACGAAGAAGCAGTCAATTCCTCAACATCATCATATTCAGGATAATCAATATTAACTTCGATCTGAGTGATTATTTGAATTAAATCTTCTTTCAAATCTTCAATAAAACCGCTAATACTACCACTAATTCCTTTTAACGCTAAATCTGTTGCATAACTATTTTTAGCAGTAATAATATCACTAATTGCCTCAGCCTGTGATAAATCAATTCGACCATTAAGAAATGCTCTTTTACTAAACTCACCACGCTCAGCCATTCTAGCACCATTTTTGATACACACTTCTAATACTCGTGAAGTAATATAAACACCACCATGACAATTTATTTCCACCATTTCTTCACCTGTAAATGTTCTTGTACCTCGATAAATATTAACTAACACTTCATCAATTCTTTTTCCATCGTCAATGATATATCCATAATTGATCGTATGACTAGGTTTTTCTATTATTTTGCCTGTAAAGAATTTTTGAACAAAGGCAATACAATCTGGACCACTTACTCTAATCATTGAAATTGCAGCTTCTAAGCGACTTGTTGCAATTGCAACAATAATATCTTCGTTCAAAATATCACCTTCCTTTATCTTTTGTATTTTATCATAAATTATTATTAATTAATATACCTAATCAATGCTATAATGGTGGTAAGCAGGGAGGAATTCAACATGAAACTTGGAATTATCGGTAGCGGAATGATCGTCTACGATTTATTAACATTCATTGATATTATTGATGAAATAGAACTAACGGCAATATTAGGGAGAAAAGAATCTCAAGAAAAAATTGAAACACTTATAAATAAACATCATATAAAAAAAGCATACTATGATTATGATGAATTGTTAAATGATGATGAAATAGATACTATTTATGTAGCTTTACCAAATCATCTCCATTACGAATATACAAAAAAAGCCTTATTGCATAATAAACATGTTATTTGTGAAAAACCATTTACTTCAAATGTCAATGAATTAGATGAATTAATTGCTTTAGCTAAACAACAAAATTGTCTTTTATTTGAAGCAATTACAAACCAGTATCTTCCAACTTTTAAAGAAATAAAAGAAAAAATATCTGAGATTGGGAAAATCAGTATTATTTCATCTAATTATTCCCAATATTCTTCACGTTATAACGCTTTTAAACGTGGTGAAATATTACCAGCATTTGATGTCAATAAATCTGGTGGGGCTTTAATGGACTTAAATGTATATAATATTCATTTTGTTGTTGGTTTATTTGGTGCCCCTAATAAAGTAGAATATTTTGCTAATATTGAAAAAGGAATTGATACTTCAGGAGTTGCTATCTTGGAATATCCAACATTTAAAGCAATCTGTATTGGTGCTAAAGATTGTGGTGCTCCAATCATTTCTACAATTCAAGGTGACCAAGGTTGTGTAAAAATTGATGGTCCTACCAGTGTTCTAACTGATGTGCAAATTTTAAGAAATGGCCGAGATAGTGAGATTCTACCAACTGGTAACTATCATCGAATGTATAGCGAATTTAAAGTTTTTGCGGAATGTATTGATAATAATGACTTTACTACATGTAATAAAATGCTTGAACATTCACGAATCGTCATGGATGTTTTAACTAAAGCACGCCAAAGTGCAAATATTATTTTTGGTTGCGAACGGGATACAAAATAATCTGTATCCTTTTTTATTATCAAGACATAGTAACAATGCTATAATAATATATATACATTACAAATTGGAAGAGGGTGGCTAAATGCAGAAGATATTTAGGAAATACATTATCATAATCATGTCTATTTCATTAGCCTCTGTTCTTTTAATAAATTTTTTCTTATCAACTGATTCTTTACAAGCCCGAACTTTAGAAACATTTAATTTAAAAATTAATCAAGTAATTCAAACAATTGAAAATAATCGTACCGAATTAGTATCTTTGAAATCTAGTCTTGATGAAGATTATTTAACTAGAGCAAAAGCATTTGCTTATGTTATTGAAAAAAATCCTAATATCATTGAAAGTGTCACTGAACTTCAAAATTTAGCTACACTACTTGATGTAGATGAATTACATGTAAGTGATAGTGAGGGTTTAATTGCTTACTCATCAGTTCCTAAATATGTTGGTTTGGATTTTCATAATGGTGAACAAATGCGTGGTTTTTTACCAATTTTAGAAAGCGATGACCCTGATGAATATGTTATTCAAGATGCTCAGCCTAATACTGCTGAAGGTAAAATTATGAAATATGTTGGAGTGGCTCGTAAAGACAAAAAAGGATTAGTACAAGTCGGTCTTGAACCAACACGACTTTTAGAAGCACAACAAAGGAATACATATTCCTATATATTTTCTAGATTTCCCACAAATGAAGGTGAGCAGCTTTTTGCAATCAATAAAACAACCAACGAATTGATTGCCAGCACTAATGATTTAGACGACAAAGAAGCAAGTTACTATACTTATGATAATTTAAAAGATTGTCAATCTGGTACTTTTAAAGATATTGGAAACAAAACTGAAAATTTTTTTGTAACTAGAGAATATGATAATATTTTAATTGGAGCAACTGTTCCAAAAGATATTTTATATAAAAATCGTTCAAGTGATTTATTATTAATTGGTGCTTATTTAATTGCAATCGAAATCGTTATCGTTGTGTCAATCAATGTTATATTAAACAAAAAAGTATTAAAAGGAATTCATAGTGTCCTCAATGATTTAAATAGAATAAAAAATGGCGATTTAAATACTGTCGTAAAAGCTGATGATAATCAAGAATTGATAGATTTAAGCTCTGGAATCAACAGTATGGTTAATAGTGTTGTCAACTCCGCTGATCGAATATCAAAAATTATCTCCATTATCGATATCCCACTAGCAGCATTTGAATATCAAAATGATACAAAACAACTTTTTGCCACTGCAAGATTGAAAGAACTGCTCCATTTAAGTGATGAAGAAGCAAATCAAATGTATCTTGATCCAAAACAACTATTAAAAAAACTACAAATAATTATTAGCAATCCAATTGAAGGTGAGAGTGATGTTTATTGTCTTGAAAAAGATACTTTTATAAAAATCCGACTTGTGAAAGATGAAAATGGTTTCTATGGAACTGTTAATGATGTTTCTTCTGATATTTTAAAGAAAAAACAAATTCAGTACGAAAAAGATCATGATCATTTAACTGGACTATTACTATACCCATCATTCAAAAGAGAAGTAACTTTAGTCATTAATAACAATAATTATAATCATTTATATGCAGCTATAATGGTTGATTTAGATTCATTTAAACATATAAATGATACTTATGGTCATGATTTTGGTGATCATTATTTGAAACGTTTGACCTACGCATTAAATAAGCTTTCTAAATCAAATTGTTTAATCGCACGACGATCTGGTGATGAATTTTGTCTCTTTATTTATAATTATCAAGATAAAAATACTATAATAAATCAATTAAATAAATTATGGTCTTATTTTAAAGAAGAATTAATTGAACTTCCTGATCATTCATATCAATCAATAAAAGTATCTGGAGGCTTTGTATGTAGCAGTGGTCCAAATAATACTATCGAAGAATTAATGAAGAAATCTGATAAAGCTCTGTATGAAGCAAAAAACCACTATAAAGGTCATTTTATTGAATATAAAGGAAAATAGTTGATAGTAAATAAGAAAAAACTACGGAAATATAACCCGTAGTTTTTATTATATTATGTGTCTGTCAAAGTGCCCTGACAATATTTGATAAACTTCCCTCCCCACAAGAGACGTTATCTTTAGGAAAAATAAATATTATTTAATTATTTTTTCCCGTATAGCCATTCTATTATCCATTCAAAGAAACTATATAATTGCACCGCTAAATCCTCCTTTACGAGGAAATAATAACGATAAAATCTTTCTTTTGTTGTTTCTTGTATTTTAATGAATTATTTTGTATTTTATTAGATGTATTAAACAATTTTTTAAATTTTTAATACATTTAATAATGTTATATCAATAACTAAACTTTGATTAGTCACACTATAATCAATACTTCCATTATATTTCAAAATAATATTATTAATAGTAATCAATCCAAGGCCATGATTTTCTTTATCTTCTTTTGTGGTTTTATTTTCTTTGATTATATTTATATCAAAGTATTTATCAACAGGATTAATAATTTTAATTAATAAATTTCTTTTTATATTTGCAACGTATAGCTTAATAAAACGATTATTACTTAATTTATAATTTGCTTCAATAGAATTTAATACTAAATTATAAAATAGTGAACATACATCCATACTATCCATCTGTATATTACCAATTACATAATAAGATAAATCAAATTGAATATGACTATCTTTAAATGTTTGATCAAATGAATTTAAAATACTAGAGATATAGATATTATTAGTGTTATAAATATCTTTACCAGTTATTGCTTCCGACATATTTCCTATATAAACATTTGCTTCATCATAATTTTTAGAATTTATTAATTCATTTACAACTGCCAAATGTCCTTTAATATCATGTTTAAACTTACGAATATTAGAATAATTATCAATAATTTTTTTATAATAATCTTCTTGTAATTTCAATGTTTTATCTTTCATTATACTATCTAAATAATATTGTTCTTTTTCTTTCTTATTCTTAATAAACAAAATAATTGATATAAATGAAATAACTATATTCAAGTGTGCAACAATTATAATTGACATTGATACCCTTGAGCTAACAATATCGTGATACATTACAACTATAAATTGCGGAAATAAAGTTGCACTAAAACAAAAAATAACATTCATGAATATATACCACGGCATTTCAGATAAATTATATTTCTTAATATAAATTAATTTAGCCATTTTTATTGGTTTAACTCCGCATATCACAATTAATAATCTTAAAATATTTGATATAACAAACTGCATATTTGGTGGTTCATAAAGGTTATATTTGAAAAATAAATTCATAAATTGTTCTAATACTGTTGTAATTAAAATAGTAATTATAACTACTTTAAATGTTTTAAATAATTTATCTCTATAAATAATAATTAGATAGATTAAACATATCAGTGCATTTAAATCTATCCATATATCCTCTATTTTACTATAAAATATTATATAGATTACTAAAATTATACTAGATAATATGATATTTTCTTTAGTTCTCTTTTTCTTATCATTATTTAAATCAAATATAGCATCACCAATTAATAAATATTTAGCTATATCAATATACTGTTTAATTAATAAAATTATCCAGCTAGTCATAAATTATATTCTCCAATAAATATTTTCTATAAGTAATTAATACTGTTTTACGGTTACTCTTTGATATCGGTAATCTTTCATCATTATCCAAAATTAAAAACTTATTATTTATTTCGTTAATATACCTCATATTTATTAAATAAGATTTATGAATTCTAATAAAATTTGAATTATGTATTTTATTAGCAAAATCTTTAAGTGTCATGCGATAAACTTCATAACTGCCATTTGTATGAATATTAATATATGGTCCATCGGCTTTTACATAATATACTTCATATAAATCAATTATATCTTCGCTTATTTTAATTAAGCGATGTTCTAAAAGTTCTTTAAATATTTTATTAAGCGGGATATCCATCTTATGAAGAACATCTTTACTGATATATCCATAGACATTCTTCCCAAATGAATCACTCATATATTCCTCATAGTTGGTTAGAAAAATAATTCTTGATTGATTATTTCGATTATAAAATATTTCTTTTACCTCTATACCTGAAACTTTATCCATTTCAATATCTAAAATTATAAAATCAAAATATTGCTTACTTTCTAATAATGCCTCTCCACAATAAAAAGTATGATATACAAAACTATTATTTCTTTTCCAACTACAATTATTTAAATACTGAATTATTTCGTTTATGTAATTTTTGTCATCATCACAAATTGCAATATTTATCTCCATTTAAACTACTCCTATCACTGGCTAACTATAACAAAATCCTGCAAACTTGTATATCTTTCTTTACTTATCAACTTCAATATACACTGATTTTATCTACAAAATTAAATTTATCTAAAGATTGGTCTAACTTTTTTTATCACAACCTAATTTTATATCTTGATAACATAAAAAAGAGAGCTATGCTATAAATTAATGCAGTTAGCATGATCTCCCTCTTCAAATATTATTTTTTCATTTCAGTTGTTTCATTTTATTTTCGATAAAATCCAACAGGATTCGCTAGTACATAGTATATCATTACCCTTGGATATTATCTATATTTATTATTATTTTTTATTGTTTTCAATAAAATATTTAATCTATATATTTAATGATATTTGTTTGATTTATAATTGCCTCCGTTTCTGATAGTATTTCTAGTTTCTTAGTATTACCCGTATCTAAAATTACTAACATTGTAATATCTTGATACCCTAATTCTTTTAGTCTTACTTTATCAAAAGTAATTAATTCTTCACCTGTATGTACATAGCTTTCTTTAGCTACTTTTACTGAAAAAATCTTTTCTGTTAGATTAACAGTATCTAGACCAACATGAATTAATAATTCTACACCGTTTGCTAATGTGATTCCAACTGCATGTTCTGTATTTTCCATAATAGCTGTGATTTTACCATCACATGGTGCAACGATTATATTATTATCAGGGTAGATTGCAATTCCATCGCCCATCATTTTTTGTGCAAATACTTCATCTGGTACTTCTGTAATTGGAATGATCTTACCACTGGTGAAGGCTTTTAAATATTTATCTTTTTTTTTAAATAATCCCATTTTTTTACTCCTTTATTGTATAATTATTTTACTATATGAAAGAAAAGAGGAAACTTATGTTAATAAATCAACTAGATGATGAAATAATTAAAAATCTAAGTCAAAGTGAATTATATATTCTTCATTATGTTTATGATCATCCTGATGAGGTTATTGACATGAGTATTCAAGAATTAGCTAAAGCTGTTGCCTTTTCTTCTGCTACGATTCTTCGTTTTTGTAAGAAGCTTAATTTTAGTGGTTTTGCTGAATTTAAGTTTGCATTAAAACAGCAAAATAAAGAAATTGCGAATTTAAAGAAACCAATTTCTTCAATGGATTCTATTACTAGTCTATATGATGATATTGAGAGCACTTCATTATTAATCAAAGAGCGTTATTTAAAAGAAATCATCGATTTGATTGATAGTAATAAAAGAATCCATCTATATGGTGAAGGTATTTCCCGAATCCCTGTCGACTATCTTGAAAAATTGTTATTTTCAATTGGTCGTCAAAATGTTTACAAGTATAAATCATCTCGTTTAGCAGCACATATTGCTAGTAATGCCAATGAAGATGATATATTAATCGCTATAAGTACTAGTGGTAATTATCCCACTACGGTTAAGATTGTTAAATTATTTAATTTAAATCATGCAACAATTATAGCAATTAGTCCATATACTAAGAATGCTATTGCTGATTTAGCAAATATTAATTTTCGTTTTTTTGTTAATCATCGTGAAAATATTGATACTGAATATACTTCAAGATTAGCAATTTTCTATATTATTGATGTAATATTTAAAACTTATTTAGTTAGAAAGGAAAAGGAATAATGATTGCTTTACTTGAAAATGCTAAATCTTTAGATTTGTCTGAAAATGAAAAAGAGTTACTATATTATCTTGAAAATAGTTGTAAGGAAGTTGTATCAATGACATTATCACAGTTAGCAAAAGCAACGTATATGTCTAATGCTTCAATCATGCGCTTTTGTAATAAGCTAGGCTTATCTGGTTTTAATGAACTAAAATATGAATTAAAGCAAAGTATGCATCAAGAAATTGATTATCAAATGATAATTGAAAAGCCCTTATCCCGTTTTCTTGATAATCTTAAAAACTTAAATTATGAAATTATTGAAGAAGTTGTTGATTTATTGTGTAGTCCTCAACCGATCTATGTCGTAGGTAGGAGTTTAAGCTTAGTGGCTGCTGATTATTTTCAAACTATTTTATCATCTATTGATATTAATTGTATTTTAATCAATGATCTTCATCTATCAAAAAGTGTCTTTAATAATTTAAAGGCTCCTGCTACAATTTTTATTGTATCAGCAAACAATGCTGGAAAGATATATGATGAAGTAGTTACGATTGCTAAGACCCATGACTGTAAAATTATTTTACTTACATCTAACGCTAAAGGTTCATTAGTAGATTCTTGTGATTATGTTTTAAGTAGTAATGATGAAAATCTAACTTATCATGGCGTAGACATAAATTCAAGGCTAGGTATCTTTACAATTATGCAAATAATTATTGAACTAACTGCTCAAAAATTAGCTTTAGAAAAGGCAACTGATTAAATTCGTTGCCTTTTTAATTAGTATTTTAAAACTTCTCTAACTGAATTAGCTACTTGTTCTACTTTAGGACCATAAATTACTTGAATATGAGTTTCTGATGGTTTAACAATTCCCATACTTCCTGTCTTCTTAAGTTCTTCTTCATTTACTAATGACATATCTTTTACATCAACTCTTAAACGAGAAATACAATTGTTAACAGTAATAATATTATCAAATCCTCCTAAGCCTTCAATTATTTTTGTTGCTAGCGCTTGTTGTTTATCACTAATACTCGCAGTATCATTAGTATCCTTGTCTCCATCATCTTCCGCAACTTCAATTGATAAATGTTTGCGGTTAAAATACCATTTAAATACATTATAATAGATAATTGCATAGATTGGACCAATAATAATTATCCAATACCAATTAGATCCTGGTTGGAAGACACCCCAGATAAACATATCAATAATACCGCCACCAGTATTTCCAACTGCTACTTGTAATAATGACATTAACATAAAGGAGATACCACCCATAACCGCATGGAATAAGAATAATGGCGGTGCAATAAACATAAATGCAAATTCTAATGGTTCAGTAATTCCAGAAACAATACTTGCTGCAACTCCTGCAATCATTAATGCTTTAACTTTATTCTTTTTTTCACCTGGACTTGTCTTATAAATAGCATAGGCTGCTGCAGGTAATCCAAAGATCATAAACAACATTTTTCCTTGTCCCAAAAACTGTGTATATTCACGCATTACACTAATATCAACACTATCAAAGAATTGTAAGAAAATATTTAAACATCCTTCTACCCCTTGATATACCCCACCGATTGCAGTAGTTCTAAAAATACCATTTAAAACATGATGTAATCCTGTTGGAATTAATAATCTTTCTAAAAATCCAAATGAGAATACCCCTAATAAACCTGATTCAGAAATCAATGTACCCAAACCATTAATTCCAGCTGATACAGGTGCCCAAATAAATGGTGCTACTTGTCCTAATAACGCCATTGCTAAGATAACGACAATTGCAACAAAACGTTTACCACCATAAAAAGCAATTGCTACTGGGAATACTACTTTATGATATTTATTATGCAAAGCCGCTACGGTCACCCCCGTTAAAATACCAGCTACTGCTCCCATATCTAAAGTTTCTACGCCTAAAATAGTTGAAATTTGTAATGAATCAAAATTCATAAAACCAGAATTGATCATACAACTTGCACTTACTAAGAAAGTATAATAGCCAATAAATCCAGCAAATGCTGCAACTTCTTTATCTTCTTTAGCCATCCCAAATGAAATAGAAATAGCAAATAATACTGGTATTAAGGTAAAAACAACATTTGATACTGTTTTTAGTGTATTTAAGATATAAAATACAACTGGCTGTTGTAGAAATGGTACTGCCTCTACTACTTGTGTTTTAAGTAAAGCTGCAGTAACTCCCAGAATAATTCCACATGCTGCTAAAGCCGCAATTGGCATCATTAAACTTCTTCCTAAAGCCGAGAAGAAATCCATTACTTTATTTTTTTTCATACTAATCCCCTTTTATTATTTTATTTTAATTCTGGCCACATTCCTTTATTAGCCTCAATTAAAGCATCTAATACTTTACGAGCTTTTTTACCATCATTGATTAAACGATTTAAAGTAAATGCCATTAATGCTTTTTGATATGAATTTTCAAAATAAGCATCAACAATTAATTTTTCACAAGAAACTTGGTTTACTAACAATCCTAAATAAAATTGTGGAATATTACCTACACGCATTGGTCTTGGTCCATTAATTCCTAATTCACAAACGACTTCAACCATAGCATCATCCTGCATATTAGCGATTGCTCCATTGTTTTCAACAATTAAAATATGACGAGTATTTTTATTATATGCGATTGCTTCAGCTACATTGATCATCATTTCTGCATGGGCATCACTAATATCATCGAATTTATCACCTAAAACACCCGCAGCTATAACTTCACGACATTCATCAAAAACTCGTTTTTCACGTCCTGCCATTACTTCGTCAGCTCTAGTAAAATTAGGATCTAAATGTGCTGCTTTATAATCTGGATATAAATAATATTGATCATATGTGTTTGGTAAAAAATCTGGAAAATCATTCATTAAAGTTTCAACCATACCATAAGTATCCAACCAAGATTGATCTCTTTGTTCCGCATCTTGTGGTAAGAAGCCATTTTTCTTAATTAATTCTCTCAATTTTGGTAATAAATCTTCCCCTGTTTTAATATCGTATATATTAGTAAACCAGCCATAATGATTTAAACCAAAATATACAGGATCTAAATTTTCCCAATCACAACCTAATAAACGACTGCATGAACGAACAACATTTTCTGGTTGATCACAAATATTTAAAATTTTCTTATCATCAGGAAATTCTCTTCTTAATGCTTCAGCTACAATAGCAGCTGGATTTGAATAATTTAAGATCCAAGCTTCAGGTGCATAATTACGAATATCATGAACTGCTTTGATCATATCAACACATGATCTAAGTCCATAAGCCATTCCTCCTGCTCCACATGTTTCTTGTCCAATTAATCCCATGCTTAAAGGAATATGTTCATCTTTAGCACGCATTGGTAATCCCCCTGCACGCATTTGCATAAACACAAAATCCATTCCTTCATATGCTTCTTTAATATCAGTTGTATATGAGAAATCTAATTCAGGAAATTGTTCTTTGAATAAAATTTTTCCAAATTCACCAATTGGTTCTTGGCGCTCTGCATCAATATCAAATAAAACTAATTTTTTTAATGGGAACTGTTCTTTCATACGACAGAATGATTTTAAAAAACCTAATGTAAAGGTACTTCCTCCTCCAACAATACAAACACTATATTTTTTCATTTTTGTTTATCTCTCTTTCTACTTTTTCTGCTTTACTTTGACGGCCTATCAAGTACATATTTACTATCTCATAACACATTTATTTAAACAATACTTTGGCCTTGTTTGGGAATGAAAGCCCTAACTTGTTATTTGTGACATTAAATGTTATTTTTTTCAAATAATTATAATATATTTCAAAAAATAACTTTATTCATAAGTAAAAATTTAATTTTTAGACCATTTTGGTCTTTTTTTATTTGATAACACTATTTTGGTTTGATATAATCTAAGTGGGGATATTGACCTCTCCCAAAATTAATATCCCCTAATCACATATTTTCTGTAATCAAAATAGTAAAGAACCTCGTTATATTCACGAGGTTCTTTACTTAATAATATAAAAGTATACTAAACAAGCAATAATGAAACTATTAACGGAATTGTAAAGACACTGACCAGAGTAGTAATAAAGATACTTTTTGCTGCTAATTCAACATCTCCACCATATTCTTTAGCAAAAAGAACTGCACTATTAGCGACCGGCATTGCCAAATTAACCAAAGTAATTCCTTGAATCAATGGATCTTTGATAAAATATGCAATGATTGGAAAAACAGCAATTGGTAAAATAACTTGTTTAACAATCGTAAAGTAGTATAATCTTAATTCTGTGAACAACTCTTTAACTTTAATATTAGCTAAGGTTGCCCCAATGATCATCATTGCTAATGGTGTTGTCATGTCCCCAACCATACCACATGAATTAGCAATTACATCAGGAATTGGAATTTCTAAAAAATAAATAAATATTGCAATAATTGAAGCAACTACTCCGGGTGAAAGTAAATTTTTAGGATTTAATTTCATTTTTACATCATTCCCATAATTAATTAAAATAACGCCTAAAGTAAATACTTCTAAATTAAAAAGGATATTAAATAAAGCAGTATAAAAAACTGCGTCATTACCAAACAAGGCTTTCATAATTGGATACCCCATAAATCCAGTATTAGAAAAAATTGTCATAAACATGTATAATCCTTTTTGGTGCATTGGAATTCGCATTAATTTAACTAAAACAAAACTGATGACCGGTAAGGCCACATACACTGCTGTAGCAATTGCTAAAGTATAAATGACCATACTCTTTTCACTAATCGATGTTGTACAAACAGATGAAAAAATAAGTGCTGGTGTAGTAATTGAAATAACAATAAAATTTAGTTTCGTATTTAATTCATCATTTAATATTTTCTTTTTTTGCATAAAATAACCAAGTCCAATAATTAAAAATAATTGAATCATTTGGTTAATAACTACCATAATATCCATGATAATCCCCCAATCTTTCATTGATAGAATCATACCACGATATTAATTAGTTTAGAATGATATTTGCAAATAATGAAAAAGACAATCACGAATATTAATAAATTTTATTGTATAATACTAGCAAGCTAAATTATAATGAATATTAATTGTAATAAAACAATAAGAAGGAGATACTATGGAAAGTATAAAAAATGATAAAAATAAGGTAAATACCAAAGAAGAAGACGAATTAGGTGAATTAGCATCTGGAATTCTTGAAATAATGGTTGATGGCTATGGATTTTTAAGACCTAAAAATTATACTCAAGAAAGTCGTGATATTTACATTTCCCAATCACAGATAAGACGCTTTAATTTAAAAAATGGCGATGAAATAGTTGGTCATGCACGTAATTCTAAAAATGGTGAACGATATAATGCACTTATGCGAGTTGATTTAGTTAACGGACAAAATCCAGATCAAGCAAAAAAAAGAATTGCTTTTGAATTTTTAACACCGATTTATCCTAATGAAAGAGTATATTTAGGTAAAGATAATGAACAATTATCAATGCGTCTAATTGACTTAATTTCTCCAATTGGAAAAGGTCAACGAGGAATTATTGTTGCACCACCAAAAGCTGGAAAAACGACATTACTAAAAGATATTGCTTTATCTGTATCAAAAAATTATCCAAACATCAAGATATTTATCTTACTTATTGATGAACGACCTGAAGAAGTAACCGATATTAAAGAAGCATTGGATGCTGATAATGTTGAAGTTATCTACTCTACCTTTGATGAAAAATCAGAAAGTCATATCAAAGTTGCACAAACTACCCTTGAACGAGCTAAACGCTTAACAGAACAAGGATATGATACAATGATCTTGTTAGACAGCTTAACACGATTAACTAGAGCAAATAATTTAACTGTTACCCCTTCAGGAAGGACCTTATCAGGTGGTCTAGATCCTGCATCATTTTATTTTCCTAAACGCTTATTTGGAGCTGCAAGAAATACACGTGAAGGTGGTAGTCTAACTATCTTAGCTACTGCTTTAATAGAAACAGGAAGTCGGATGGATGATATGGTTTATGAAGAATTTAAAGGTACTGGAAATATGGAACTAGTACTAAGCCGTAAATTACAAGAAAAGAGAATTTTTCCCGCGATTGACGTACAAAAATCCGGTACTCGTCGAGAAGATTTATTATTAAGCAAAGATGAATATGAAGCAATGCAAATAATTCGAAAATCTTTAGATCAAACTACGATCGAACAAGCAACTGATTCATTATTAAATATGTTTGAAAAAACTAAAGATAATGAAGTATTAATAAAAAATATTTTAGTTTCAACAAAACATCAAAAATAATATAGTTAGTTTTAGTTATTTACTTCTACATACTAACACACTTCTTTGAAATAATGAATTTCTGCTAAATCTGGTTGTGCAAGCATTAAGCTAACCAGATTTATTTATTTTTAATCTTATTTATTACCATAATACTAATTATACTAAAAAACGTAGCCTCATCATGATTCATTAGCTTTACTATTTCCTATAATTTTATTCTACTCTTGTTAAATAAAAAAAATCAAAACATTTATAACAATGTTTTAACTTTTGTGCAATTTATTTTGCTGATAATAGTAGTATGATAAAACAGTTGCTAAAAGGAAAGCAACAAAACCAAAAATAAATGGTAAGCGAGGATTAAATGTATAAAAGAAACCAGCCATCAAGGCACCTATAATTCCACCCAATGATTTTATCGCGTTGTAAAATCCCATTACAATACTACTATTAGTATCATTAGAACGGCTAGCTACTAAATCTTGAGTCACTGGTATAATGATTGCGTTCAATGCAAAGAAAATTATATTCATCACAATAAATATAATTATATTATTTGTTGCTAAAACCCCTAACATCGTAACACTACTCAACAATAAAATCAGCATTGACGATCTAGAAACATTAGTATTCTTAATGATCCATAAACAAATCGTACCATTAGCAACTAAAGAAATAATTCCAATTGCAGCCTTGATAATTCCATTATAACCTGATGTTAAATTATAAATATCTTTGATATAATAATTAAAACTTTGTTCAAAAGCAGTAAAACCAAGAAATGCAAGGCAGCAGATCGTAAACATAATTAAATATTTTTTATCTATAAATACTTTTGCTTGTTTAAATGAATTAAAAGGGTTTGCTTGTTTTATGAGCAGAGCAACTTTTTGTTTGACTGGTGAAACAACATCATTTTCACAAAAAAGATAAAAGAAAATACCACAGCTAGCTAAAGTAGCTGCTTGAACTGCAAAGGTTAAATCAATTGAGATTTCCCCAAGCATTCCCCCTATAAAATAACCAAAAGCAGCACAAACACTTGCAACTGTTGCTAAAACAGTTAGATTTTGACCCCTTTTTTCAGGTGGTGTAACATTAACGACATAGGTTAAAAAACTTACATAAGAACCTCCTGTAAAAACGCCTGAAAACATTCTTGCAAATATCACACTATTTTGTGAATTTGCTTGCCAAAACAAAACTTGACCAACTGCGTAACCAATACTACAGATCAACATCGTTGTTTTACTGTTAATTTGTTCATTTAATTTTCCCCAAAATGGTGAAAATAAAAAATTTAATCCCATCATTGCCCCAAATGCAACACCAAACATATAATCTCCCAGTTGAAGATTTTTTATTACTGTTGGAGTAATTGGATGAGCATAATTAGCGGCTAAATTAAAAAGTCCATTAATAATAAAAAACATTAATAATTTATTTTTATTCATCTTATCACCTACTTATTATATTGATTATAATTGAAAGAAAAATAGATAGCAATAATTCTTGCTATCTATTTTAATAACTTTTCTTTATATAGATTAATTTTATAATTCACTGTCTCAATATTCTTTTCCAACTCTTGTTGCTGCAATAATAATATTTCTTTCTGTTTCAAAAAAATTTCATATCGTTGATTAATCGTATTGTCACCTTCTTGACACAACTCAATATAATTTTTTATATATGCTATCGTCATTCCCGTTTTACGCATACACATAATTATGTCTAACCACGATAGATCATCATCATCATAAACTCTTTGATTGCTTTGATTCTTTTTTATTTTAGGTAGTAATCCTTCTTTTTCATAATATCTAAGTGTTGAAGCACTTAGATTGTACTTTTTAGTTACTTCTTTAATTGTATATTCCATTGGTCTCTTCCTTAACTTCTTCAATCATTTTCTTTAATTTATTAATTAAACAGCAGCATTCATATTGCTTATTAATTACCAAATCTTGATGAAATTCTAGAATATCCAGCAAAGTCATTTCTTCATCAATCAATTCTAAGATATCACTACTATTATATCCCATAGTAATCAATGTTTTGATTAGTGATATGACTGCTTGATCCCGGTAATTAAAGTTTGACGTTGTGGCGATTATTTTATTTTTTTGAAGTAGCAATAAAAGTTCTTGATTAATAACTATTTTATCCATGAAGTCGTCCTCCTAAGTTAAGCATACTACTTAAACCTAACTATAGGGCAAGCATTATTTAAATTATTTTTTCATACAATTCAAATAAGCCAAGATCAGAACCCCTAAAATCAAGATTTATTGCTCCCACATATGTATAACCACAACGCTCATATAGCTTGATTGCCGGCACATTGCCTTTACGAACATCTAAACGAATTGTTTTTACCCCATTATTTTTAGCTAATTCATCAGCATATTCTAATAATTTTTGAGCTATTTTTAATCCTTTAAATTGTGGATGAACAGCTAAAGTATGAATTACATAAACTTCATGATCTTGTGCATCTATCTTCCAAGCTGCTAATTGATAATTTTCTTCTTGGACATGATTAATAACAATACTCCCCACTATTTGATCATTTTGCCGCATTACATATAATTCTTTTTTTTCTATTCCAAAAATTGCTTCATCACGAGTTGGATAAATTCCTTTTTTCCAGCCAGGATAATTTACATTGGCTAGTAAATCGTCTACAACTGCTCCATATAACGCTTCGATCTCATTTACATCAGTTGCCCTTGCTAATTCTATATTCATCTTCATATCACTCCTTAAAGAAAAAACACATGATAACATGTGTCTAATCTACATATGAAATAACCATATGTCTATTTTTTCCTTCACCATGACTTTCTGTCTTAATATGTTCAAATCTAGAAAGTTCTTGATGCATTACTTTACGTTCATCAGCAGGCATTGGATCAAGCTTGATTTCAGCTTTCGTGCGCAATACTTGTTTTCCAAAACGTTTAGCCATTGATGCTACTTTTTTATAACGGTCTTCTTTATATCCGTTAATATCAACGCTAATTTCAAATCTTTTCTTAAAGGTATTGCTTACGGCATTTTTAACAATAAAGTTAATTGCACGTAGAATAACTCCAGCTTTTCCAATTAAGATAGAATTATTACTAGTATTAATATTACAGTAAATACGACCATCTTGTAGATAAGAAACTGTTTCCACTTCAAATCCCATATCTCCAATAAAACGACGAATATAACTTTCAATATATTCTTGGATCATTGGAATTGTATAACACTCAATTTCAGCTTTTTTAGTAAATAAAGTTTTTGTCTCACTAATTACTTCATAATTTAATTCATCAATTGTTACACCTAGTTCTTGACATGCTGTATTTACAGCATCTTGAACTGTTCTTGCCGTATATCTTTTCATATTTTCACCTACTTTTTATTTAGAAAATTAGTAGTTGTTGATTCAACTTCCTTTTTTGCTTTCTCAATATGGAATAATTGAATATATACTGTTCTTATGATATTAATAACATTTGTTGTAATCCAGTACAACGACATTGCTGCAGGCATTGTAGCAGCTAAGTAAACAATGAAGATCGTCATTACATTGTTCATTGTATTCATCGACTTCATTTGTTGACTAGGACGATATTTTGGTGAGCGTTTTGCCATTATTTGAGTAATTTGCATTGCAAAGAATTGTGTTCCTGCAACTAAAACCAATAAAACAATATACGCAATATCCAAATCCATAATATGGCTGATTGGCTTAGCCCCTAAATTAATTCCAAAAATATATGTAGAATATAATATATCAATTCTTTGTACTGCTTGCCACATTGCAAACATGATTGGTAATGTAAGGAATGTTGCAAATGATCCAAACATACTTACATTATTCTTTTTATATAAATTTTGAATCTCTGCATTTTGACGCATTTGTGAAGCTTGATCTTTACGCCCTTTATACTTACGTTGAATCTTTTCCATCTCTGGTTGTAATAATTGCATTTTTTGCGTTGAGACGGTTGATTTGATCATAATAGGTAAAGTGATAATATTAACGATAATTGTAACCCCAATTACCCCAAAAGCTACATTTCCTACATAATCATTAATGAATAAGATTCCTTTAGCTAAAGGAATTACAAAGATAAAATCAAACCACCCTGCATCAAATGACCAAGGAGTTGAACTTGTAATTGCCCTAGAAGCAATTAATTTACCGTTTGCATCAAGATTTTGTGCACATCCTGTCAAGATAGCAACTAAGAAAACTAAACAAAATACTTTTAAGATTTTTTTAGTCTTGTTATCTAACACCATTTATTTTTCCATCCTTTTTAATATTTTTTTATATAAATATTTTAGCTCATTTAGATTAGAATTGAAATCTAAATCTAAATATTTATTTCTAATAATAACTATATAATCATAATTATCATCGAAATTAATTGTTTGTTGAAGCATCATTCTGACTTGACGCTTAATTTTGTTACGAATTACTGCTTTTCCAAGTTTTTTGCTTACTGATATCCCAATTCGAGCATGATCTAAATCATTTTTTAGGTAATATATAATGAAAGAACGATTAGCCATACTTTGTTTTTTCTTAATAATACGGCTAAAATCTTCATTTTTTCGTACTCTAAATTCTTTTTTCATAAATTTTTAGAAAAAAAACCCACCGTAAAGTGGATTTTTCTTAAGCAGATAAGACTTTTCTTCCTCTTTTACGGCGACGTGCAAGTACTTTTCTTCCTCCTACAGTAGCCATTCTAGCTCTAAAACCATGAGTTTTTGATCTTTTTCTCTTATTTGGTTGATATGTTCTTTTCATTAATTACACCTCCAAAATTTTTTATACTTTTATACAAATAACATATGCCTCACCATTTTATATGAAAAAGCTCGTTAAGTCAATGAAATTACGGGAAAAAGTATAATTAGGAAAATCTAACATTTTACAAATCTCACAAAATAATGTGAATTTTAAAAAATCTTTTTAGACAAATTTATTAATTCAGATTTATTAAAATAGTTTATATTGTACAAAAGTCACATTAAATTGTGCTTTTCTTTTTGCTATTAAGAATAAAAAAAACTTAATTTATAAGGATTTTCTTGATTTTCGATAAAAAGTAACATTATTTTGTGACTTCTTTCTCGACGAATCTTGCTAATTAATCATAAATTAACCTAAACTTCACACAACTTATGCACAAAGTCATACCCTTATTTTTTACTATGTGAATAAATGTGAAAAACTCTCAAAGTGCTTGGAATAACAAATATGCTATTGTGAGTTTATTATGAACAGTAGTTTCTAGATAACTAGATAGCCACATTTTTCACATTCACATAAATCTTTATGCACAAGTAAAGTTGTGAATATTGTGAATTTCTAATAAAAACCTACGGAAATGTAACAATTATTGTGAATAACTTTGTGAACACTCTTTTTTAACTGTTTTTATCCTTTAAATTTACATTTTATTAACTTATAATGAGGTTTGCGGAGGTTAAAAAATGAGCGATAATAGTAAGATTTGGCAATTATGCCTCGACACTTTAGAAAAACAAAATTTGCCAGAAGAACGTAAAATCGATAAAGTAATCATGGAATCTGTTTTTCGAAGTGCAAAAATAGCATCCATTAACAATAACAAAGTTATTATTACCACCCCATTTTCATTTAATGTTGAAACAATTAAAAATAACCAAAAAGACATTGAAGATATTCTTTCTGGGATGTTAGCTTCATCAATTAATCTTGAAATCGTTGGTGAAGAAGACTTTAAAAAATCTGTTGCCGTTAAACAAGAAACGCCATTTAGAGATAATCTGAATCGTACCTTGACATTTGATAACTTTGTTGTAGGAAGTTCTAATCGCATGGCACAAAATGCAGCTCTATTAGTATCTACTAATCCGGGTTCTAATTTTAATCCACTGTTTATTTATAGTAATCCTGGATTAGGTAAGACCCATCTATTAAATGCAATTGGAAATTATGCAAAAGAAGTAAATCCAGCGCTTAGAATTCGTTATATTACAAGTAAAGATTTTGTTGATGAAGTTATTGGGGCAATGAAAGGCCGTGATGGTGATGAAATCTATGATAAGTATAAAAATCTCGATATTTTATTAATTGATGATATTCAATTTTTATTCAATAAAGAAAAAAGCAGCGAGATATTTTTCCACATTTTTAATGAATTAATTAATAATAATAAACAAATTGTTATTACAAGTGATAAGATGCCTGAAGAATTACAAGGAATTGAATCACGTTTAATCAGCCGTTTCAATTCAGGATTAAGTTTCGGAATTGATCCGCCAGAATTTGAAACAGCTCGCGCTATCTTAGAAAAAAAGATAGAAAATCTTGATAATCCTTCTTTAATTATTCAAGATGATGTTGTTGATTTTATGGCTAATCATTATTGTAAAGATATTCGTAGTCTTGAAGGGGCTTTAAAACGTCTTTTCTTCTGTAGCATTATGAATCATACTAATAATATTGATATGGCTTTTGCATTAGAATCTTTTAAAGATGATAAAATTGTTCAAAATCCAAAGAGTTCCCTAACTAAAGAAAGTATTTTAAAAACAACTGCAGAATTCTATTATCTGACAATCAGTCAGCTAATTTCAAAAAACAAGACACGTAAATTAACAACCCCAAGAGAAATGTGTATGTATTTAATGCGGGAATTATTAGATATTACTTTTGCTGAAATTGGGGCTACTTTTAGCAATCGAGATCATTCAACAGTAATGAAAGCATGTGCTCGCGTAGAAACTAAAATCAAGAAAGATCCTGACTACAAATTAGCAATAAATAAGTTAAAAGACAAATTAGGTATCGTTTAGACACAAAACTACCACAAATTGCACACATAGTTATACACATAAAAAACACTGATTATATCAGCTTATTTAATGCTTATGCACAATATTCACACTATAATAATATTAATAGCATTATTTTAAATAATTATATATAATTAGTCACAAGGAGGAAATTTATGAATTTTAAAATAAAACGACTTAAATTATTAAATGCTCTTGCTAAAGCAACTAAAGCAGTTTCAATTCGAAGTCCCTTACCAGTATTGACTGGAATTAAGTTTGATTTACAAGACGATTGTTTAATTCTAACTGGTAGTGATTCTGACATTACAATTCAAACTAAAATTGAAAAAGATGAAGATTTAACGATTTATCAAACTGGTGGGGTAGTTTTAAATTCTCGTTATATCTTAGATATTGTTCGTAAGATTGATAGTGATGAAATTAAAATTGAGATTTTAGATGGTGCTTTAACTAGAATTTCGGGAGCAACTTCTAAATTTGACTTAAATGGTACTGATGTTTTAGATTATCCACGAATTGATTTATCAAAAACTGGAACAAAAGTATTATTAAATGCACTATCTTTAAAAGATATTATTTCACAGACCAAATTTGCTGCTAGTGATAAAGAGCACAAACCAATTTTAACAGGAATCAACTTTAAAGCAGGAAATCGTCAATTAGAATGTACAGCAACGGATAGCTATCGTCTAGCTAAGAAAATTGTATCTTTAGATGAAGACGTTACTTTCAATATTACAATTCCTCAAAAATCTTTAGATGAAATTTCAAAAATTATTGAACGTGATGAAATGATTGAAATGTATGTTTCTGATCGTAAAGTCCTTTATGTGTTTGATAATAATATTATTCAAACACGATTAATTGATGGAACTTTCCCAGATACTAATCGTTTAATTCCTGATGCTTTTGATTATGAACTAGATTTAGATGCTCATTATCTATTAAATGCTATTGATCGTGTTTCATTACTAACAAATGAACAAAATAATATTATTAAATTAGATATGTCTGATGAAAAAGTCGTCCTATCATCATATATGCAAGAAATCGGTTCTGTAGAAGAAATTTTAGATAAATCTTTTTATAAAGGAACACCAATAAGTATCTCATTTAGTTCAAAATATGCAACTGATGCAATTAGAGCTTTTAATGAACCAAAAATTAAAATTTTATTTACTGGAGAAATGAAACCTTTTATTATTAAAGATTTTGAAAAAGATGATGTAATTCAATTAGTTTTACCAGTAAGAACTTTCTAAGCTACATAATGTAGCTTTTTTTTTCGTGAAAGTATTTTTTTACTAGTTGTTTTATTTATATGTGGATAAATTTTAAATATGAGCGAATTTTAATAAAAAATAAGATTTTATTCATTTTTATAAAAAATGCGTTAAAATGCTTATTTTTTTGATTTTAACAACAATTTATGTTATAATAACTCTAGATTTTATAAAAAAAGAGGATAGTCATGAAAAAAATTCAAATAAGAGATGAATATATTACCCTAGGACAGTTTTTAAAGTATGCAGGATGTGTTTCTAGTGGAATCGAAGCTAAGATGGTTATTAAAGATGAATTAGTGATGGTTAATGGTGAAGTGGAAACAAGAAGAGGCAAGAAACTTCGAACTGGTGACCAGATAGAATTTAATGGAGAGTCTTTTGTTATTGATTAATGAAAGTTAATTCATTATGTCTAGACAATTTTCGTAATTATAATCATTTTTTTATTGAGTTTGATCGTGATATCAATATTTTAATTGGCAGTAATGGACAAGGTAAAACTAATCTGATCGAAGCGATTTATTTATTGTCAGTAGGAAAATCTTTTAAAACTCATATAAATAAGCAGATGATTATGTTTGATTGCGAATTTGCGAAAGTAAAAGGTGAAGTCACTTCCAATAATAAGCTCCGTAGTTTAGAAATGATTCTTGGGAGTGATTTTAAACGTGCGAAAATAGATGACCAGGATATTTATAAAATTAGTGAATATGTTGGTCTTTTAAATGTCGTAGTTTTTGTTCCTGATGATCTTTATTTAATTAAGGGCAGTCCAAATAATCGCCGACGTTTTATTGATTTAGAATTATCAAAAATCTCACCTATCTATGTTTTTAATTTAAGTAAATACAATAATTTACTTAAGGAGAGAAATAAGTATTTAAAAATTTTAAATCAAAAGAATCGTGATGGTGATGAATATTTAGAAGTACTTGACGAACAGATGGCACGATTGCAAGTAGAGTTGATTAAAAAAAGAATTGATTTTATTAAGAATTTAAATCAAAAAGTAACTTCTATTTATAATTTAATTGCTAAAAATGATAATGAGAAAATTAGCTTACGATACAGTTGTTTCCTTAAACAAGAGTTAACGTATGAAAATATTTTAGCATTATATAAAAAAAATCATCAGCGAGATATTCGATATATGCAAAGTCATTTAGGAATTCATAAAGATGATTTGAAAATCTTTATGAATGGCAATGCTGCAGATTTATTTGCTTCACAGGGGCAACAAAGAACGATTGTATTAAGTCTAAAGATTGCGTTGATTGAATTGATTAAAGATGAAATAGGAGAATATCCTGTTTTACTATTAGACGATGTTTTATCTGAGTTAGATGAAGCGCGTAAAAATATGTTATTAGATATTTTGAATCAGAAAATTCAAACTTTTATTACAACAACTTCAATTGATGGAATTAATCATCAAATTGTTGAAAAGGCAAAAAAAATCTATATTAAGGGTGGCAAGGAGGCTACATAATGTCAGAAGAAAAAGTAGAACATAGTTATGATGAATCCGATATTCAAGTCTTAGAAGGACTTGAAGCGGTTCGTAAAAGACCAGGAATGTATATTGGGACAACTTCAATTAGGGGATTACATCATTTAGTTTGGGAAATTGTTGATAACTCGATTGACGAGGCATTAGCTGGATATGCTAGTCATATTCGCGTAATTTTAAAGGATGATGATGTTGTTCAAGTAATTGATGACGGTCGAGGAATGCCAACCGGTACTCATGCTAAGACTGGAATCTCAACAGTTGAAACAATTTTTACAGTATTACATGCTGGTGGAAAATTTGGTGGTGGCGGATACAAAGTATCTGGTGGACTTCATGGGGTTGGAGCCTCAGTTGTAAATGCGCTTTCAGAATGGTTAGAAGTAAATGTTCATCGTGATGGACATGAATATTATCAGCGTTTTGAAAATGGTGGGAAACCAGCAGGTGAATTAAAGATTATTGGTGACTCTGATATAACAGGAACAATTGTTACTTTTAAGGCTGATAAAATAATTTTTAAAGAGGGTACTGTTTATGATTATGATACACTCAGACAAAGAATTAGAGAGTTAGCATTTTTAAATAAGGGATTACGTTTATCGTTAGAAGATCAACGTAACGGTGTGGATCGAAAACATGAATATTATTATGAGGGCGGAATTAAAGAATATGTTGCCTATATTAATAAAAATAAAACACCGATTCATGAAGAAATAATCTATGTTGAAGATATGCAGCAAGAAATTACAATTGAAGTAGGAATGCAATATAATGATGGTTATCAATCAAATATTTATTCCTTCTGTAATAATATCAATACTCATGAAGGGGGAACTCATGAAGAAGGTTTCCGTTTAGCTTTAACACGAGTTATTAATAATTATGCTAAAAGTAAAGGACTGCTAAAGAAAGATGAAGAAGCTTTATCTGGTGACGATGTTCGTGAAGGTTTAACAGCGATTATTTCGGTTAAACATCCTGATCCCCAATATGAAGGACAAACTAAAACAAAATTAGGTAACGCTGAAGTTCGAAAAATTGCCAGCAATATTATTAGCGCATCATTAGATAAATTTTTATTAGAAAATCCTGATACAGCTAAGATTATTGTTGATAAAGCTATTGTTGCAGCAAGAGCAAGAATGGCAGCTAAAAAAGCTCGAGAAATGACAAGAAGAAAAAATGTTCTTGAAGTTTCAAACTTGCCAGGTAAATTAGCTGACTGTTCAAGTAAAGATGCTAGTGAATGTGAAATCTTTATTGTCGAAGGGGATTCCGCTGGGGGTAGTGCCAAAATGGGACGTGATCGTCGAATTCAGGCAATTCTACCATTACGTGGAAAAATTTTAAACGTTGAAAAATCGAGATTAGAAAAAATCCTTGGAAATGCTGAAATTCGTTCTATGATTACAGCGTTTGGTACAGGAATCGGAGAAGAGTTTAATCTAGATAAATTAAGATATCATAAAATTGTAATTATGACCGATGCCGATGTTGATGGTGGGCACATCAGAATCTTAATGTTAACATTCTTGTATCGTTATTTAAGACCGTTAGTTGAAGGTGGCTTTGTTTATGCGGCTCAACCACCACTTTATTTATTGAAACATGGTAAAGATGAATATTATTGTTATAGTGATGAAGAACTAGATGATTTGAAAACTAAGATTGGTGAAGGTGCTAAATATAGTATTCAACGTTATAAAGGTCTTGGAGAAATGAATGCAGAACAACTTTGGGAAACAACGATGGATCCTGAAAAACGAATTTTAAATCAAATTGATTTAGACGAAGCAATGGAAGCGGATATGATTTTTGATATGTTAATGGGTGAAAAAGTTGAACCAAGACGTGAATTTATTCAAGAAAACGCTAAATACGTTACTGATTTAGATATTTAAGATAAAGGAGATAAATAATGGAAGAACGGGGAATTAGAAAAGTAAAACTAACATCTGAAATGAAAAACTCTTTTATGCAGTATGCGATGTCAGTTATCGTATCAAGAGCTTTACCTGATGTTCGAGATGGGTTAAAACCAGTTCAAAGAAGAATTATTTACGGGATGAGTGATTTGGGGTGTACTCCAGGTACACCATATAAGAAATCTGCCCGTATTGTCGGAGAAGTTATGGGGAAATATCATCCTCATGGTGACTCTTCAATATATGAAGCTTTAGTTAGAATGGCTCAAGATTTCTCATATCGTTATATGTTAGTTGATGGTCATGGGAATTTTGGTTCAATCGATGGTGATGGAGCAGCAGCACAACGTTATACTGAGGCAAGAATGTCAAAAATATCTAGTGAGCTGGTTCGTGATTTAAAGGAAGATACAATTGATTTTATTCCAAACTATGATGGTGAAGAACAGGAACCGGCGGTTTTACCGGCTCGTATTCCCAACTTACTAATTAATGGTTCAACGGGGATTGCAGTTGGGATGGCTACTAATATTCCACCTCATAACTTAGTAGAAGTGATTGAAGCAATTTTAGCAGTTGCAAAAGATCCGGATATCACAATCATGGAATTAATGGAAAATTATATTCAAGGTCCTGATTTTCCAACTGGTGGTTATATTTTAGGTAAAACAGCAATTAAAAAAGCCTATGAGACAGGAAATGGTCTAATTGTCATGCGAGCAAAGACGGAAATTGAAGAAAAAGGAAGTAAAAAAGTTATTGTTGTTACTGAAATTCCTTATATGGTCAATAAAGCTCGGATGATTGAAAAAATGTCACAGTTAGTTCGGGAAAAGAAAATTGAAGGAATTACAGAAATACGTGATGAATCAAATCGCGATGGTATTCGAGTTGTAATTGAATTACGTCGGGATATTCAACCAGAAGTAATTTTGAATCAATTATATAAATTAACATCATTGCAGACAACCTTCGGGGCTAACTGCATTGCCTTGGTCAATAATGAACCAAAAACATTAAATCTAAAGGAAATGATTACTTTATACCTTGATCATCAAGAAGAAGTAATTAAACGACGTACTAAATTCAGATTAACTAAAGCTGAAGACCGAGCTCATATTTTAGAAGGATTAAAAAGAGCTCTTGATCAAATTGATGCTATTATTGATTTAATTAGATCAAGTCGTACTACTGAAATCATTCAAACTAGATTGATGGAAGAATTTAATATGTCTGATAAACAAGCTAAAGCAATTCGAGAAATGCAATTACAACGTCTAGCTGGTTTGGAAAGACAAAAAATTGAAGATGATTTAAATAAATTATTAGAAATTATTGCTGATTTAAAAGATATCCTAGAAAATAGAGAACGTTTATTATCGATCATTCATGATGAATTAGAAGAAATTAAAGATAAATATGGTGATAAACGCCGTACGGAAATTATTCAAGGAACATTTGATTTAGAAGACGAAGATTTAATTCCAGTAGAAGACGTTATTATTTCTTTAACTAATAATGGATATGTTAAGAGAATGCCAGTAGATACATACAAAACACAAAACCGTGGTGGACGAGGAATCAAGGGAATGGCAACTAATAGCGATGATATTGTAAGTTCGTTAATTAATATGTCGACTCATGATGATCTATTATTCTTTACAAATTTTGGTAAAGTATATCGTTTAAAAGGATATAATATTCCAGAGTTTGGACGTTCGGCTAAAGGTTTACCTGTTGTAAATTTATTAAATCTTGATAAAGAAGAACAAGTTAAATCGATGATTAGTATTAATCGTAAGCAAATTGAAGAAAATAATGATTATTATTTATTCTTTGTAACTGCTAGCGGTTTAGTAAAACGAGTTCACATCAATGAATTTGAACGAATTCGTCAATCTGGAAAGATTGCGATAAGCTTAAGAGATGATGATCAATTAGTTTCGGTTAAATTAACAGGTGGTAATGATCAAATCTTAATCGCCGCCTCTAACGGTAAATTAGTTCGTTTTGAAGAAACTAATGTTCGGCCAATGGGACGAAGTGCTAGTGGGGTTAAAGGAATCAATGTTGATGGTAGCGAAGTTATCGGAATGACAACTGATAAAGAAGGTAAATATATCATGGTTGTGACAGAACGTGGTTATGGTAAGATGTCGCCATTAGAAGAGTATCGTTTGTCAAATCGTGGCGGTAAAGGGGTTAAAACTATTAATGCAACAGAGCGAAATGGTCAAATCGTTGCATTGCGTGCTGTTAATGGCGATGAAGATTTATTAATCATTACTGACGATGGAATCATGATTCGTTTACCAATGGAACAAGTTAAAACAGCCGGTCGAGCTACACAAGGAGTACGTTTAATTAAAGTAAATGCAGAAAACAAGGTATCTTCAGTAGAGGTAGTTGAAAAAGCTGCTGAAACAGAAGAAGATAAATCTGAAGAAGAATAGAATTAAAAGTATCGCTTAGCGATACTTTTAATTCTTTGAAAAAGGAAAATAAAATGATTATAAGGCCAGAAGAAAAACAAGATTTTAATGAAATATATACTGTAGTAAAAGCCGCTTTTGCAACAGCTGAACATAGTGATGGAAATGAACAAGATTTAGTTATAGCTTTAAGGACTGGTAATAATTATATTCAAAAATTATCATTAGTTGCTAAAATTGATAATCAGCTCGTTGGTTATATTATGTTTACAACAGCAAAAGTTGGAAATGATACAGTATTAGTTTTAGCACCATTAGCTATTTTACCAGCATTTCAAAAACAAGAGATTGGTAGTACTTTAATTAACAAAGGCCATCAAATTGCTAAAGAATTAGGATATGAATATTGTTTAGTTTTAGGTAGTGAGCACTATTATCCACGATTTGGATATTTACCAGCTGAACAGTTTGGAATCAAAGTGCCTAAGGGAATTCCTTCAATTAATTTTATGGCAAAAAAACTGATATTTAGAGCTGGTAAAATTAGTGGCGAAGTTAAATATGCAAAAGAATTTGGAATATAAAATAACTCTCACTTAATTGTGAGAGTTATTTTTGATTAATAAAAGCTAATATTTGTTCTATTATATCAAAATGATACTGTGCACTATTTTTAATAACTGTTTCAACATGATTAAAAGTAAAACTGTTATCAGTACATTGCAGCATACAAATATCATTTTCACCATCTCCAATTGTATAAAGTTGCTCAGCTTTTAATTGATAGAAAAGTTTTAATAATTCAGATGCTTTAGAAATATCTTTAGCTAAAATATCAGTATAGCGGGTATTATGAAAGACATTAATATTTTCAATTTGGCCAAATGTATACTGCTTTCTTTGGGCAATAGAATCAAATTCTAAGGCAAACGAAATAATTTCATTTCTTATATTTTCTAAATCTTCTAGGTTATTGATTACAATACTCTGGGACATCGTATTTGCGGTTATTATTTTATTATTACTTTTAGTTGTTGATCTAATGTAACAGCTCCATTAGCACAAATGACATAATCAAAGAAATCAATATCATATTTCTTAATACCATCTTTGAATTTCTGAGGACTTCTTTCGGTTACGATAATAAAGATGTTACCAGCATCTCTAAATTGTTTAATTTGTTTTCTAGTTTCAGGTAGAATTACTTTATTTGTAGTAATTGTACCGTCAAAATCACTACCAATTATCTTCATTTTTTCCTCTTTCTTGCAACAAACATTCCGGCATGGGTAGTCAAATAAAAAAGATTATTTTTATTTAAATATTTTTGCATATATTCATATAGTTGTTTTTTCTTTTTATATAGTGGCTCAAGATTAAGACTTAGACCTTTACCACTTAAAATAAATTGATAATAAAGATCCAAGTCAGTTATTTCATAAACCTCTTTTCGATCATATAATTTTATATCTTGAAAATATTTTTCTAATTTTGTTTTACCATTTTCATAACCAAAGCGTTGATATAAAATTTCTTGATTAAATGAGATTTTTGAATCAAAATCTTTTAACATAACTTCTCTTTCTTTCATCATATCTTTAGCAATAGTTGAACATTAGAGAATTCCATCATCTTTTAAAATACGATTGATTTCTTGTAATGCTTTTGGTAAGTCGTCAGAATACATGAAAACATGATTTGCTATAACGACATCAAAACTTTTATCAAGATATGGTAAATAATAACAATCAGCTTCTTCAATTGTTTTAATTTGGGGTAAATGTTGAGTATTGTTTTGACATTATTCAAGCATTTTCAGAGAAATATCAGCTAAAGTAATCGAAATATTATTAGAAATTTTATTTTGATTATTTAACCAAATAGTTCCATCACCACACCCAATATCTAGTATCTTGGCATTGGGACAAAATTGATTATATGTGTATTCGATAAATAACACCTCCCTTGCTTTTTCATTCTAGCAAGTGACGTTACGTTCCTGTCAATAGTTAAATAAATATAAAATGTTCTCACTTTAGAACAATTTTATTGACAAGAACAAATTGCTTTGATAAACTCATGGAGGATAAAATTAAATAATTGGTAGAGGTGCAATGATCAATAGTAGCAAAATGTAATGTTTGGTGACAGCATTTGCGAAAGGGTGATTTGCCGAAGGAAATAGTAACACCAATTACTATTTACCTGGGGGATTATAGAAGATATAATTTCCTGTCACATTCATGTGGAGCGCTATCTTAGTATATAAGTACTTTGATTGTTGCCAATTAAAGTATTTTTTTATGGAGGAAAAGATGGATTTTGTACAAACAGGGTGGGCGTTATTGCCACCGGTCATTGCAATTTTAATTGCATTAAAAACTAAAGAAGTTTATTTATCATTATTTTTTGGAATTGTTTCGGGGGCTTTACTGTTAAGTAATTTTCATATTATTGATACTGTTAATGTTATGTTTGATACAATGATTGGAAGTTTAAGTGATACATGGAATATCGGTATTTTAATATTCTTAATATTTTTAGGAATTATAGTTACATTGATGACTAAAGCGGGTGGAAGTAGAGCATATGGACTTTGGGCAAAAGAAAAAATAAAATCAAGACAAGGCTCACTATTTTCAACCTTCTTGTTAGGAATTTTAATCTTTGTAGATGATTATTTTAATTGTTTAACAGTTGGAAGTGTAATGCGTGAAGTAACAGATGAATTTAGTGTTTCAAGAGCAAAATTAGCTTATATTATTGATAGTACTGCGGCTCCAATCTGTATTATTGCTCCAATTTCTAGTTGGGCGGCTGCTGTAAGTGGTTATACAAGTGGTGATGGTTTTAGTTTATTCTTACAAACAATTCCCTTTAACTTGTATGCTTTATTAACAATCGTAATGGTGACTTATGTTATTAAGAAAGATTTTCATATTGGAACAATGAAACATCATGAAATAGCTGCTCAAAATGGTGATGTGCATAATGGTGTAAATGATTATGAAGAAGGAGAAGAAATGGAAGTTTCTGATCAAGGGCGGGTTTATGATCTATTATTGCCAGTTTTTTTCTTAATCATTAGTTGTATTGTGGGAATGTTATACACAGGTGGTTTCTTTGAAGGAGTATCATTCATTACGGCTTTTACTAACTGCGATGCTTCAAGAGGACTGGTCTTGGGATCATTTTTTACACTAGTATTTATCTTTATTTTGTATCTTCCTAGAAAGATTATTAGTTATGAAGATTTTGCTAAATGTATACCAATGGGATTCAAAACGATGGTTCCAGCGATGATTATACTTACTTTAGCATGGACTTTAGGGGATTTAGTGTCAGATAAATTACAAGCTGGGGTCTTTGTTTATAATTTAATGCAGGGAGCTAGTATCTCTACAGCAATTTTACCGGTTTGTTTATTTTTAGTTGGAACAGGTCTAGCATTTGCAACGGGGACTTCATGGGGAACTTTTGGAATTTTAATTCCTATCGCGACTTCGATTTTCCCCGAAGGTTCACAAATGCTTGTAATTGCGATTGCATCTATTTTAGCAGGGGCAGTCTGTGGCGATCATATTTCACCAATTTCTGATACGACGATCATGGCTTCGGCCGGAGCTCAATGTAATCATGTTAATCACGTCACTTCTCAGATACCTTACGCAATGTTAGTTGCTGGAGCTTGTGTTGTTGGATATTTAGTTGCTGGTTTTACTACAAATGTTGTATTGACATTTGTGATTGCAATAATTGCCTTATTCATATTTATTTTTATAACCAAATATTTTTATAATTTTAAAGCAAAGAAGGACTAAGTGTCCTTTTTCTTTATACTTTATTTTATAATTATATTAAATAACGGTTATATTTGATATAATGAAAATAGAGTGTGACCAGAAAGGTGGTGTTAAAATGGAAGAAAGTCATAATTTTTATTTAAACGATTATACTGAATTTGTTAAACAGGCGACTGATATTATCGAAAGTAATAAGAATAGTAAAAATTATGTAATTATGTACGCTGATTTAACTAATTTTCAATTAGTTAATGACTTTTATGGTTTTATTGAAGGGGATCGTTTTCTTTTAGAATTTGCTAAATTTTTAAGTATGTCTCCACGGACAATTTTATGTGGACGTGTTTTTTCAGATCATTTTTTAAGACTATCTTTATTTGAAGATAATTGTGATATTGAATCTGTAACAAGGAATTATGAACAAAAATTAGAAACTTTTATTTCATCGCAAGAAGAACATCACCCGGATTCAAAGATTGCTGTAGCAGCAGGATTGTGTCCAGTTAAATTAGAAGAAAAAGCTATCATTAAAGCAATTGATCAAGCTAATATAGCACGAAAAGAAGCTAAAAAAGATAATCATTGTAAACTAGTTTGGTTTAATGAAGATATGCAGAAATTTATTAATAAACGTAAAATATTAGAAATTGAGATTCAAAATGCTTTACGTAATAAATTATTTACATTCTATCTTCAACCTAAAGTTAATATTAATACGGGAAAAATTGTTGGAAGTGAAGCATTAGCCCGCCTTATTAAAGATAATAAAGTTATTTATCCTGATCAATTTATTGAAATAATGGAGAAAAACGAAACAATAATTGACTTAGATTTTCTTATTTGTCAGCAAGTATGCAGGTATCTTCGAGAAAGAATTGATCAAGGCAAAAAACTAATTCCTGTATCAATGAATATGTCAAGAATGCATGTTTATGAAACTGGTTTTGTTGCTAGGGTTAATAAAATTGTTAATAAATATAATATTCCTCCATATTTATTGGAATTTGAATTAACAGAAACGGTTATTTTGAAGAATTTAACCAAGGTGAGAGAAGTAGCTGATGAATTACGAAGTTTTGGTTATCGTGTTTCGATTGATGATTATGGAACAGGTTACTCAGGGATGAATATTTGGCAAGATCTAAATTTTGATATTGTTAAATTGGATCGTTCATATATAACTAAAAGAGAGTCAAATAATAATCGCAATAATATTATTATTCCTGCAATCGTTGATATTTGTAATAAGTTACAGACAACAATTATTTGTGAAGGAGTTGAAACATTGGATCAATGTTTATATATGAAACGTTTTGGATGTAATGTAGTTCAAGGTTATTATTTTTCAAAGCCAGTTAGCACAGTAGAATTTGAAAAAATGATTGATGAAACGGACGGTAAATTTAATTTACCATGGAATAAAGATGATTTTAAATATACTTCTGTTGACAATATTTCTCAAAGTGAAATCAAAGCTATTACTAATTCTATCTTTAATTTTATTCCTGGTGGGGTGGCTGGATTCAGTTATGAATTAGAACTACTATTTGTAAGTGATAGTTTGGTTGAATTAAGTGGTTATAGTCGAGAAGAATTGCTAAGTGGAGGAATTGAATGGCCTAAAAAGTTGTTTTATAGCGAAGAAGAATTTAAACATGTTTTCTATCATAATGGATTAGCTGATCGTTCTTCTAAAAATTTAGTTGAGTTTAAAATTAAAGCTAAAAATGGTAAAACCGTGTATATTAATATGTATGGGGGATTAGTTGATAGTCCAGAGTGGGGTTCATATTATTTATGTTGTTTTTATGATGTTACAAATGAAAAAGTGAATGAATTAAAATCACATGAATTACAAGAAAATATAAATAGTTTATTAAAAAATATTAACGGTGGAATTGGTAAAATGACACTTGATGGCAAAGGAACAATTTTATTTGCATCAGATGGTTTTTATAAAACGATTGGGTATACTCGTACTGATTTTAATCAACCGCCAATCAATAATGATTTAAGTCAGATAGTTAGTAAAGAAGCTTATTTTTTATGTAATCATGTAATTGAACAGATTAAAGCTGGTAAAATCGATTATTTTGAAGTTGAAGTAAATTCCAAAACTGCACAAAAGATTTGGCTAACGATCTATTTTTCTAATATTCACAGAGAAAATGGAAAATTAGTAGCTGATGTTTTTTGTATCGATAGCACTGTTGATCATCAACAAATGATGCTAGAACAACACTGTAATGAGATGGAAGATAATTTAAATATTGTTATTGAAAATACCCCAGGGGATATTGTCGTTATTAAAATAAAAGATGATCATATTACCACTAAATTCCTTAGTCATGGATTATCTAAAATATTTGATTTTGAACAATCTGAGTTAACAGATATACTGAAACATAATAAAGGATTTGATTTAGTTTATGAAGATGATCGAGAAGTTTTAGCTAAACAATTTATAGAATTATCTAAACAAAAAAGTTGTGTAAATTTTGATTATCGCTCATATTATAAAAATGGTAAAGTCAGTTGGCATAATATCAATGCAAACTTTTATCGTCAAGAAGAAGATGGAACAATCATTTATCATGGAATTATCACTAATATTAATACTCTTAAAGAACAACAAGAACGTGCGGAAAAATTAAAAGATCGTTATAATTTTATTTTATCAGTGTTGGCTGTTGATGTTTGGAATTTTGATGTTAGAAATAATCGGATGGATAGTTTATATATGGATGATAAATTTAGTATTGATTTACCTAAAGGAGCAAAAATAGTTCCTGAAAAATTATTAGAAGATGCGCTTATTTTACCTGAAGATCAGAATAAATATTTAAATATGCTCACTTCAATAAGAGCGGGACAGAAAACAGCCCATGATAAATTACATTGTCGAATTAAAACGGGTGAATATAATTTATTTGATCTTATGATAAGAGTAAAGGATACTAATTCAGATATGGCTATAATTATGGCTAAAAATTTTGATCAATTTTTTAATAAAAAAGAATAGGAAAAAATAAGGGCTAAATTATTTAGGCCCTTATTTTAATAATGAACGGTTGTTAACTAATGATTTTTAATGAGCTTTGATGATTGTTTTAGCTATTAATATCACGTATGATGTTGTTGTGGGGTGAGAAGATGCAGATAAAAAAAGAAGATTTAAAGAATGATATTATTGAAGCTGCTAAAGTGGAATTTTTGCATCATGGCTACGAAGGGGCTTCAATGAGAATAATTGCTAGTAAATCACATACCACCTTGGGAAATTTATATAATTATTTTACTAATAAAGAAGAATTATTAGGAGCTGTATTAGAGCCATCAATTAAGTCATTAAATAAGTTAGTTGAGGTTCATCTAAATGAAGAAATTCAAGTTCATTCACTAGAAGAGGTTGATGAAGCACTTGATCAATTTGGAGATTTTTTTGAAGAAAGTGATTTTCGATATATAATGGATGAACGATTAATTATCCTTTTTGAATTAAAAACGACGGAATATAAAGAAAAAAGGGATTGGTTTCTTTTAAAATTTAAGCAACATATGGCATGGCATCTTAATATTGAAGATATCAATTCGCCGTATATTGATATTATTACAAATATGTTTATTGATTGTATTAAGCATGTATTAGTAAGTCATGATAATCTTGAAATGCAAAAACAAGAATTTTTAAAAGTTTTCAAAATGTTGTGTACAGGCATTGTTGTTAACGAAGAGAAATAAAAACTTGCAGTGATGATTCATTGTCTTTTGAATACATGTTTTTATTATGCAAAAAAGGAGAAAATATGATTAAATTTGAAGAAGTATCAAAGATTTATCAAAATGGAAATAAAAAAATTTATGCTTTAAATAAGGTTTCTTTTACTATTAATAAAGGTGAATTTGTCATTATCTTAGGACCGAGTGGGGCAGGGAAAAGTACTTTATTAAATATTTTAGGGGGAATTGATCGTCTTGATGAAGGAAAAATAATTATTGATAATGAAGTAATTTCGAATAAAAATGAAAATGAATTATCAGATTATCGAGCTCATCAAGTAGGATTTATATTTCAATTTTATAATTTAATTCCAACACTGACGGTTTATGAAAATGTAGCCTTGATGAAGGAACTAAAAAAAGATATTATGCCAGTTGATAACGTTTTAGATCAAGTAGGACTATTAGTGCATAAGAAAAAATTTCCTCATCAGTTATCTGGGGGAGAACAACAGCGAGTTTCAATTGCTCGAGCAGTGGTCAAAAATCCAGAGATTCTTTTATGTGATGAGCCGACGGGAGCTTTAGATAGTGATACGGGAGCAAAAGTATTGAAGTTATTACATGATATGTGTAAAGAATATCATAAAACAACTATCATTGTTACCCACAATACTAATTTGCAAGCTATCGCTGACAAAGTAATTCGAGTAAAAAATGGTCAAATCAATACAATTACAACAAATTCTCATCCTCTTGATGTGATGGAGGTGGAATGGTAAATGTTGTTTAAAAAAATGATTCGAGATTTATGGAAAAATAAGGTTCAGTTTGGAGCTATATTTATTATGATGTTTTTAGGTGTTTTTATCTTTTCAGGTATATCTAGTGAATATCATGGACTTGAAGTAGCTTTAAATAACTATATTAAAGAGAATAATTTAGCTGATGCTTGGCTTTACCAAAAGAAATTTAGTGATTCGACTCTTAATGAACTAAAAAAACAGACTGATTATGAACAAAGAATGTATGTCTCTACAAGCAATAAAGCGGTTGATAATAGTAATATTGATCTCTATATTACTGATAGTAATAAAATTTCAACTCTTAAAGTCGTTAATGGTAAATCATTTAATAATCAAGATGATGGTATCTGGCTTGATGCAATGTATGCTAAGAAAAATGGTTATCGGTTAAATGATCAAATAACTTTAAAATATCAGAATTTTGAATTAAGTAAGAAAATTATTGGTTTAGTTTATTCCCCTGAAAATATCTATTTGGCTAAAGAAGATCAACTGACACCAAATCGTCAAAAATATGGTTTTGCATATGTAAATAATAATAGTTTTCCTAACACTTTATACCATCCGAATCAACTAGTCCTTTCCTCAAAAAAAGACATTAGTAAAATAGTTGATCAATTATTAGCTGGTAATGAATACAAGCTAATTCTCCAAAAAGATCATCCTAGTGTAAATATGTTGACTGGAGAGATTGCCCAGCATCGCTCGATAGGTTTGGTTTTTTCATTAGCTTTTTTATTTATTGCTGTTTTAATTACGATTACAACAATGCATCGGGTTTTGCAAAGTCAACGAATGCAGTTAGGAATTTTAAAAGCATTAGGTTTTAAGAAAAGAAAGCTACTGATCCATTATTTATCACATTCAACATTTATTTGTTTAGTTGGTTCAATATTAGGTTACTGGCTTGGTTTAATAATAATGCCAGCTTTGATTTATCCAATGTTTGAAGAAATGTATGTTTTACCGGTTTTAACTAGCCAACCAATAGTTTTAGGATATTTATTACCAATTGGCTGTACTATATTATGCATGTTAATTAGTTTTTCTGTCTGTTTCAAATATTTAAAAATGAATGGTGCAACAATTCTTTATAGCAATAATTTAATTAGTAATTCAAGTTATTCACTAGCATGGAGCAGTAATTTGCCATTTCGATTTCAATGGAATATTCGTGATATTATTCGTAATAAATTACGGAGTCTTATGACTATTTTTGGAGTTTTGGGCTGCACTGCATTATTATTTAGTGCTTGTGGCCTATATGATACAATGACTAATTTGACCGATTGGAATTATACTAAATTACAAAATTACAAATATAAACTTAATTTAAATGATAATCTTAATGAAGAGCAAATTGATTATCTTTTAAACCAGACTAAAGGACAGACATTATTAGAGAGTACAGCTAAAATAGTAATTGATGAACAAAATTTAGATGTTTCGTTAACAGTCTTGGAAAATAATGATTATATCAAACTTGCTCAAGATTTAAGTAATTTTAAATCTTTAAAAGAAGGAATTGCATTATCAAAAAAAACAGCCGATAAGCTTGATTTAAAGGTAGGAGATATAATTAAGTGGAAAGGAAATTTAGATCATCAAGAATATCAATCTAAAATATCTTTAATTATTAGAACCCCGAATATCCAAGGAATTACGATTATGAAAGAAGAATATTTGCAAACTGGACATCAATACTATCCCACTGCAATCATTGGGAATAAAAATCAAGATTGCTTGACCAATCTAACAAATATTTCTTCAATTCAGTATCAGCAGGACTTATTAGAAAGTTTTGATGTTTTATTAGAGGCAATGATCCTAATTATTATCATTCTAGTTTTAGGTGCAATTATTTTAGGTGGAGTTATTTTATATAATTTAGGAGTGCTGTCTTACTTAGAACGTTATTATGAATTTTCTACATTAAAAGTATTAGGATTTAAAGATACTCAGATTCAAAAAATCTTGGTTCAACAAAACATATGGTTATCAATGATAGGAATTTTATTAGGTTTGCCTGTAGGATATTTATTGATTGAATACATGATATCAACGATTCAAGATACAATGGATGTAATTAATTTCATTGCTTTACCGTCTTACTTATATGCAATTTTAGGCACTTTAGTTATTTCCTGGGTAATAAGTAAAATTATTTCATTAAGAATAAAACATATCGACATGGTTTCTAGTCTAAAAGCAAATGATTAAAAGAGAAACATCTTGATAATAATTGAATAAGGTGCATAATTATTGTATAATTTTAAAGAATATATATAAGCAAGGGAGAATTAAAATGATTGATATTGCGATATTAAGAGAAAATCCAACCTTAGTTAAAGAAAACATGAAAAAGAAATTTCAAGATGACAAGATTGGATTAGTAGATGAGGCTTACAAATTAGATAAAGATTATCGAGAAGTTTTAACTAAAGCTAGTGAATTGAGAAGTAAACGTAATAAATTATCTAAAGAAATTGGTCAATTTATGCGTGAAGGAAATAAAGATGCGGCTGAAAATAATAAGAAACAAGTAAGTGCAATGGCAGATGAATTAGCTAAATTAGAAGACTTAGAAACTCAATATGGTAGTGAGTTAAAAGCAATTATGATGAAAATTCCTAATTTTATCGATGAATCCGTTCCATTAGGAAAAGATGATAGTGAGAATGTTGAAATTACTAAATATGGGGAACCAGTCGTACCAGATTTTGAAATACCTTATCATACTGAAATAATGGAAAATTTTGATGGTATTGATATGGATGCAGCTGGGAGAGTTGCTGGACAAGGTTTTTATTATTTAATGGGTGATATTGCTCGTTTACATTCTGCAATTTTATCATATGCTCGTGATTTTATGATTGATCGTGGCTTTACATATGTTATTCCGCCATATATGATTCGTAGTAATGTAGTTACTGGTGTTATGAGTTTTGAAGAAATGGATAGCATGATGTATAAAATTGAAGGGGAAGATTTATATTTGATTGGTACTTCTGAACACTCAATGATTGGTAAATTTATTGATAACATTTTAGAAGAAGATAAATTGCCATATACGTATACTTCATATTCACCATGTTTTAGAAAAGAAAAAGGGGCTCATGGAATAGAGGAGCGTGGAGTATATCGAATTCACCAATTTGAAAAACAAGAAATGATTGTTGTATGTAAACCTGAAGACAGTAAGATGTGGTTTGAAAAACTATGGAATAATACTGTTGATTTATTTAGATCATTAGATATACCAGTAAGAACTTTAGAATGTTGTTCTGGAGATCTAGCTGATTTGAAATCTAAAAGTATTGATGTTGAAGCTTGGTCACCAAGACAAAAGAAATATTTTGAAGTTGGTTCATGTTCAAATCTAACTGACGCTCAAGCAAGAAGATTAAATATTAGAATTAATGGTGAAAATGGAAAATATTTTGCTCATACTTTAAATAATACAGTAGTTGCACCACCAAGAATGTTGATTGCTTTCCTTGAAAATAACTTAAATGAAGATGGCAGTGTAAATATTCCTAAAGCACTACAACCATATATGGGAGGTAAGGAAAAGATAACTAAATAGTTATCTTTTTATCTATATGAAAACTCTTTATATAAGTGATTTAGATGGAACGCTATTGAATAGCCAAGGAAAAATTAGTGATTACAGTATTAAAACAATTAATAACTTAATTAATGAGGGAATGATTTTTACATATGCTACTGCTCGTTCTCTAGTTTCCGCTTCACCAGTAACAAGAGGATTAATCAAAAATCTTCCTTTGATAATCTATAATGGTACATTTATTGTCAATGGCGAAACTGGAAAACTGCTTCATAAGAATATTTTTAATTCAAAACAAGTAGCGCATATAAAAGCAATAATGGAAAAAAACCAATTAAAACCTATGGTATATGCACTAGTAAATGAAAAAGAACGAGTAACGATAATAAATGAAAGCCTTCATGAAGGGGTAAAATATTATCTTAGTAAGCGTAAAACCGATTATCGAATTAATTTAACATTAGATTACTTATCTTTGTATGAGGGTGAAGTTTTCTATTTCACCATAATTGGAGATTATGATAATCTTCGACCAGCTTATGAAAGTTTAAAGGATGATTTAGATTATAATATTACTTTTCAACAAGAAATATATCGTAAAGAATACTGGCTAGAAATTATGCCTAAAAGTGCCTCTAAAGCAAGTGCTATTTTAAAGTTGAAAGAACTTTTAAACTGTGACAGGATAGTTAGTTTTGGTGATGCAATCAACGATTTGCCAATGTTTGCAATATCTGATCAATGTTATGCAATGGCTAATGCAGTAACCTCTTTAAAACAACAAGCTACAGCAGTTATCAAAAGTAATGATGAAGATGGTGTTGCTCACTGGCTTAAGGAGCATGTTATAAACACTAAATAAATCAGTAAGATAAAAAATAGTTTTTATGATTTAATATCGAAGTAGTTTTTAAATAATTAATAAAATTACTGATCAGTGGATTATAATTATCTTGATCATAGATTAGATAAACACTTTTTTCACTTAATGGTGTTAAGGGAATATCTTTAAGATAATCGTTATAGCAATTATCTTTTGTAAAGGCATGCAAAATTGCGCAACCTTGATTACAGGCAATCTTCAATAAATTCCCTTCAAACTCAGGATAATTGTCTTGATAGTATAATTTTCTAACATCAAATAAAATATTTGGAAGCTCCTCTTGGCTAACAGTTTTTTGATTAGCTAAGGGGTTATTTTTATTTATTAATACTATTAAAGGATATTTTTTTATTAATATTTTTTGATAGTCAGGATATTTAGGAAATGATAATCCTAGGACTATATCTATCATCCTTTGTTCAAGCGCATGATATAATTGATAATTTGCATAGCTTGTTAATTCTATTTTTATATTAGGAAATTCGTTTATAAAATCAGAAAATATAGTAACCAATAATTGAGGATCTAAATTTTTAAGAAAACCAATTTTAATTGTACCTTGTTGTCCTTTTAAGAAAGAATCAATATTTAATTTTGAATGATTAAATTGATTAATTATTTTTTAGATTCAATTAAAAAAAATCTACCAGCTTCGGTCAGTTCTATTTGTTTATTATTGCGATTAAATAATTTAGTTCCTAATTCAGTTTCTAATAATTGTATCTGTTTTGTAACTGCAGTTTGCGATATATATAGATTATGTGCTGCTTTAGTAAAATTCATTGTCTTACAAATTGCTAAAAAATAATTTATTTGATTAAGATTCATTTCATATTCCCCTTTAATAACTTTTAATTATTATATAATATCTTTTTAATATTAGAAAGTTATTGATTAATATATTACTATCTTGGTGATGGAGGAATATAAATGAATAAAAATGTTAATCGTTGAATCATCTACATACTATCAATCAATATTTTGGCTTTGGGAATAATTTTGAATACCCGCACTGATTTGGGGGTGCTGCGTTCACTAGTCTTTTTTATGCTTTTAGTAAGGTCAACAATATTTCATTAGGAACTGCTTCAATTATTTTATATTTGATTTTAATTATTGTTCAGATTTGTTTAGTTAGAAAATTAACTATTACAATTTTTTTAGAAATTCCATTTTCATTAATCTTTGGATATATTATCGATTTTTATGATTCTTTAATTAAAATTAGGTGTTCAAATTTATTATCTGCTTATCTATTATTACTGATTGCAATTATTTTTGTTTCACTTGGAGTATACTTTTCAGTTAGCTGTAATCTTATTGCAACACCCGTCGAATCAACGGTTAAGACTATATCGCAAGTATATAATCTTAAATTTTCGTTAGTAAAAAATGTATTTGATATTACTATGATTATTATGATGCTCTTGCTTTGTTTAGTCTTACAGATACCAGTTTATGGAATTGGTATGGGAACAGTGTTATCTGCTCTGCTGGTTGGTAGATTTATTTCGGGCTATCAATATCTTTTTGATGAAAAAATTCAGATATATCAATTATCTAGATAAAAGAATGTTTTAGCATTCTTTTTTTGCATCTTAGCTAATCTATGTGCATCTTACCAAAATTAGATAGGTAAAAAAGATATTATATGATAAGGTGTTAATAAAGGAGGGATTCGATGAAGGTGCTCATTGAATGTGAGGAAGATAATGAATTAGAAGTAGTAATTCGTTGTAATAAAATTGATGATGAAGTAAGGCGAATTATTTCTTTATTTGAAGATAAACATTTTATTATTGGAAAATTAGACAATCGTAGTTATCAAATTAAAATAGATGATATTTATTATTTAGAAGCAAATGAAGATCGTGCTTTTATTTATTGTGAAGATAAAGTCTATGAAACAAGCCTAAGATTATATGAATTAGAAGATCAATTAGATCCCCGATTGTTTGTAAGAATCAGTAAATCAATATTGCTAAATTTAAACAAATTAGATAATGTAAGAGCTCTATTAAATGGGCGTTATGAAGCGCTATTAATTAATCGTGAAAGGTTAATTATTACACGTCATTATGTAAGCAGTTTTAAGGAAAAATTTGGAATGTAGGTGATAAGATGAATAAATTAAAAATGTTTAAATTTTATATGTTGACGACTTGTGTATCATATACGTTTGTAATTTTATTGCAAACATTATTATTTCATTTCAATCATCAAAATATGTCTAATGAATTAGTTGTGATGATTTTTATCGTTTGTGTAATCGTAAACTTATTGATAAACGTAACTCATTACTTAGAATTACAGGAGTGGTTAACCAATTTACTTTCAATTATCGAAATAGCTTTTGTAGTCTGTACTGCTAATTATTTATGTGGATATACAAACAGTATTATTGAATTAGATAATTTTATAGGTGTTACATTTATGTCAGTAACTGTTTATTTTTTTGTAAAAGCAGTCGTTTTTATGAAAAATAATGAAGATGCCAAAAAAATAAATGAAAAATTAAAAAGAAACCGCCATCGCAACTAATAGTTGCTTAAAAGAAACCATGCTGCAATCTAAAATTGGTGGTTTGAAATAAAAGTTTTACGTATAGTGATGATGTAAGGAGGAGTAAAGATGAATAAAGTTATTGAGATAAAGAATTTGACTAAATGTTATGGTGATTTAATTGCTTTAGATGACTTTAGTTTAGATGTTTATGAAGGGGAAATATTAGGGTTATTAGGACCTAATGGCAGTGGTAAATCGACAACTATCAATACGATCTTATCATTATTAAAGTATGATTCTGGTTCAATCAAGATTTTTAATAAAGAGATGAGTCCTACTGCTTATGATATAAAAAGTAAAATTGGTGTTGTTTTTCAAGATGTAGCTGTATTTGATGAATTAAGCGTTATTGAAAATATTGATTATTTTTGTGGTTTATATATTAAAGATAAAAAAATTCGTGCCAACTATGTTCAAGATGCAATTAATCTTGTTAGTCTAAACGAATTTACTAAATTTAAACCAAAGCAATTAAGTGGGGGATTATTACGAAGATTAAATATTGCATGTGGAATAGCGCATAAGCCAAAATTAATTTTTTTAGATGAGCCAACAGTTGCAGTTGATCCACAAAGTAGAAATAATATTTTAGAGGGAATTAAACGATTAAATGAATTAGGAGCAACAATAGTTTATACAACCCATTACATGGAAGAAGTTGAGCAGCTATGTAATCAAATTATTATTATTGATAAGGGGAGAGTAATTGCATCTGGAACTAAAGATGAATTAAAAAATATGATTACTCTTGGGGAGAGAATTACGATTGAATTAAAATCAATGAATCAAACATTTATTGAGCAGCTTAAAAATAGTGATCGTGTAATGAATATTGAGATTGAAAATAATACTGTTCATATATCTTATAATACGAAAGAAGATAATTTAAGTAAGTTAATTGATTATGTTCGAGAAAACAATGTTAATTATACTAGTTTATTTAGTGAACGTCCGACATTAAATGATGTATTCTTAGAATTAACAGGAAAAGAGTTGAGAGATTAATGTTCTATCATTTCTTTAAATATCAATTTAAAACATTGCTTAGGAACAAGATGGTAATATTTTGGACGTTAGTATTTCCACTTGCTCTAGCGACTTTCTTTAACCTAGCATTTGCTAATTTAACAGCAAGTGAAGAATTTGAAACAGTTAAAGTTGCACTTGTTGAAGAGCAGGCTAATTCACAATTTAAAGAAACATTGCAGGAATTGGAAAAAGGTGATGATAAGTTAATTGATTTACAAATCACAAGTTTAGATAAAGCCCAGCAGTTATTAAAAGATGAAAAAATTACGGGTTATTATGTTGTTAGTAATGAAATAAAGTTAGTGGTAAATAATACAGGAATTGATGAAACAATTTTGGAAAGTATTGTTAATGAGTATAACAGTACAATGAGCACTGTTGAAAATATAGCAACATTAAATCCAAGTGCATTACAATCTAATATTTTAAATACAGTCAATTTATCTAAAAATAATTTTGAAAATCAGAATATTGGTGGAAACACGGATTTAACAGTAGTATATTTTTATACTTTAATTGGGATGAACTGTTTAAATGCTAGTTTCTGTGGACTTAGAACAACTAGTCAAATTGAAGCAAATCTATCTAGACAAGGAACTCGAATTACTATATCACCGATTTCAAAACTCGTTACGGTTTTATCGGGAATCTTATCTGCCTTTATTATTCAATTTGCAATAATGATGGTATTAATGGCTTACCTGATCTTTGGATTAGGTGTTGGTTTTGGTGAACAGACGGGTTATATTATTCTTTTGATTGCAATCGGATGTTTTACTGGAGTAGGATTAGGAAATTTTGCTGGAAATGTTCTTAAGTTTAAAAAAGAAGATACTAAAATATCATTTTTATCAAGCTTTTCACTAGTTTTATCATTCTTTTCAGGAATGATGATCATTGATATTAAATACTGGATGCAAACAAATCTTCCTATTTTAACTTATATTAATCCAGTAAGTTTAATTACTGATGGGTTATATGCTTTATACTATTATGATAATTTAAGTCGTTATACTACTAATATGATCTGCTTATTTGTAATCGGAGTTCTTCTAATCTTAGGATCACTATTCTTTACAAGGAGGAAGCAATATGACAGTATTTAAAAAATATCTAAAAATTGCTAATACTTATACACTTATGATTTTGGCATATACTGCTATCTTCCTTGGGTTAGCAATTTTTACGGGAACTTATAATTCTACTTCTACTGACTATAAAAGTATGGATGTTAAAGTCGCTATTATAAATCGGGATAAAAATACGGAATTAATTAATGGTTTTAAAGATTATATTAAAGATCATGGCGAATTAATTAGTTTAGAAGATGATAATGAATCTTTACGTGATGCGTTATTTTATCGTACAGTTGATTATATTATGATCATTCCAGATAATTACACTACTGATTTTATTAATGGTAAAGATGTAACTATTGAAACAATGGAATTGCCAGATGCATATAGTAGTATTTATAGTAAGAATCTTTTGAATAAATATTTAAATACAGCTAATTTATATTTAAAAGCGGGAATTAGTGATACTGAGTTAAGTAAGTTAATTAAAGAAGATTTAAATAAAAAAGTTGAAGTGGGGATGTTAGATAAACAAAATGAGGTTGATTTTACAATGCCGGCAACTTATTATAATTTCTCTAATTATATGTTAATAACAATAACAATGGTAATTGTGACAATGATCATGGTTTCTTTCAATGAAGAAAAGATCAAACGGCGTAATTTAGTTTCACCAGTTAGTTATAAAAGTATGAATCGTCAGCTAATGTTAGGTAATTATACAGTTGGATTAGCTATCTGGCTATTATATGTGGGATTCAGTTTTATTCTTTATAAAGATGCGATGTTGACAATGAATGGATTATTTTTAGTACTTAATTCACTAGTTCTAATGATATTTATTCAAGCGTTTAGTTTTATGATTGCTAAATTTACAAGTAATCGAGAAATTTTAAGTGGTGTAGGAAATCTCTTTGGTATGGGTTCGAGTTTTATTTGTGGAGCATTTGTACCACAAAGTATGTTAAGTCCTTTTGTTTTAAGTTTAGCAAAATTTTTACCATCATATTGGTTTATTAAAGCAAATAATGAAATTATTAAATTAACTGATTTTAGTTTTGGATCAATTAAACCTATTTTAATTGATATGCTAATTATCTTCGGCTTTACTTTATTGGTATATCTTGCTACACAAATTGTCACAAAGATACGTTTAAAGAAGTAAATATGCTATAATCATCTTACAAGAAGGTGATTGAATGGAAATTGAATATTTAGAGGCAGTACCTAGTGATGCATTGAAAATAATTAATTATTTGAATGTGGTAGCTGGCCAAAGTGATAACTTAACTTTTGGTTTGAATGAATGTATTTTGAATGAAGTACAGGAGATGCAGTTAATCAAGGAAATTCACGAAGATCCTAATTCCGTAATGATAGTTGCCAAAGATGGCGATGAAATTGTTGGAATTGCCACACTAAGTGGTAATCAAAAGACACGATTAAGCCATCGAGCACAAATGGGTGTAAGTGTTTTAAAAAGTTATTGGCATCAAGGAATAGGTAGTAAGTTAGTCGCTATTATAATTGGATATGCTGCTGAAGCAAGTATTGAAATTATTGAATTAGAAGTTGTTACGAGTAATGAAAATGCTATTGCTTTATATCAAAAGTATGGTTTTGAGGTAATCGGAACATATGAAAATTTTATGAAAATCGATGATCATTATGTGGATGCTTATCTTATGAATTTATATTTATAAGAAACAAATAGGGCAATAACTCTATTTGTTTTTTATTTACTCTAATTGTCATAGCGAGAGTAAACATGTAAATTTTGTAATTGTTGAGTTTGATTTTAATGAAACAGATAAAATTGAAAAAATTATTTGAATTCATTAATATTACTTGTTGAAGACGATAGTAAAATAATTGGTGATCATTCACTTGAAGGAATGAAAGTATTATCAGTGTTAAAGGATTATTGGTATTAAGTAGTTAACAATGATAAAGCGGTACGATTATCTAATAAATTAGACTTTGAAATCATCAGAACATATGACAAATATATGTGTATTTAAAATATTATGATACTTATTTAATGAATTTATATTTAAAATAAAAACAAGTAGAGGGAAAGCTACTTGTTTCTATCATTCAGATAGAGGGAAAACTATCTGTTTTTATATTGATATCAGGGAAAGGATATCATGAAGAGTAGTCAATTAGAGAAATGATTGAAAAAACTATTTAAAACTATCCTGACTACAGTTGTTAGTATAGAAAATAACTATCGTTAGAATTAGTTATAATTGTACCAAAATAAATTTTATTTATGGTTAATTATGGTTTATAAAAAATAGTGATTAAAATGTAGTGAGAAATTTATAATTTATATTAGTGATCAATATTTTTAAGGTATGTTGTAAATTGAAAATAATTTTATAGATTCAATATTAAAAATGATTGAATTTATTATATAGATACGGTATAATCATACTTGCCATTACAATAGGCGGCTTCGAACCATGTCAGGACCGGAAGGTAGCAGCATTAAGAATCCCCGTCTATGTGTAGTGGTTTTTTGTATAAAGGAGAAAGTCATGGATCAAGATCTTGAATTTATGGAAATTGCATATCAAGAGGCTTTAAAATGTTTAGATATGGATGAAGTGCCAGTAGGAGCAGTGATAGTTAAAGATGGAAAGATTATTGCATGTGGATGCAATCTTCGTGAAACCAGTAAAAGAGCAACGGCACATGCTGAGATAATAGCAATTGAAGAAGCCTGTCGAACATTAAACTCATGGTATCTTGATGAGTGTACATTATATGTGACTCTTGAACCTTGTGTAATGTGCTCTGGTGCTATAATTAATAGTCGAATTCAGCGAGTTGTATTTGGTGCTTTTGAATCACGCTGGTTAGCCCTAACTACGATTTATCAATCGGATATTCCTGTTAATCATCAGCCCGTGATTGTCTCCGGGGTATTAGGAGATAAATGCTCAAAAGTGATAAAGGATTATTTTAAAAACAAACGTAAGCGGGATAAAAGTTAATTCTTTTATCCTTTTTATTAGATAATATAGTATAATAAATAAGAATGAGGAGTGATTAGTGATGTCATATAAAGCTTTATATCGGTCATATCGGCCCCAAACATTTGGAGAAGTTGCCGGTCAAGAACATATTGTAACAACTTTGAAAAATGCTATTAAAGAAAATAGAATTTCACATGCTTATTTATTTGCCGGACCACGTGGAACAGGGAAAACAACAGTAGCTAAACTTTTAGCCAAAGCATTAAATTGTACTGGTGAAAATCCTCCATGTGATCAATGTCCTAATTGTAAGGCTATTACTGTTGGGGAACATCCTGATGTTATTGAAATTGATGCTGCGAGCAATAATGGGGTTGATGAAGTTCGAGACTTGATTGATAAAGTAAAATATGCACCAATTAATGGTAAATACAAAGTATATATTATTGATGAGGTTCATATGATGTCAACTGGTGCTTTTAATGCGCTATTAAAAACTTTAGAAGAACCACCAGCTCATATTGTTTTTGTTTTAGCAACTACAGAACCGCATAAAATCTTGCCAACAATTATTTCTAGATGTCAACGATTTGATTTTAAGAAAGTAGAAAACCATGATATTATTTCAAGATTGGAATATGTCTTAAAATCTGAAAATAAAAAATATGAATTATCTGCACTTGAAAGTGTTGCTAAATTAGCTGAAGGTGGAATGCGGGATGCTTTAAGTATACTTGAACAATGTTTGGCGTATAATAATGAGTTGACGGTTGAAAGTGTTAATATGGTATATGGCTTGCTATCAATGGATAATAAAATTTCATTTATTAAACAATTGTTATCTAAAGATATAAAAGGGGTTTTGACTTCCCTTGATAATATGTTAAGTGGCAGTATCGATATTAAGCGGCTTACTTTTGATTTAGTTGATGTATTAAAGGATATTATCATTTATAAAAATACTCAAGATGTTTCAATTTTATTCGTTTTAACACAGCAAGATGTTGATAATTTGGCACCGTATATTTTGGTAGAAGAAGCTTTTGAAATTATTGATATATTAATTGAAGCTAGCAGTCATTACAGTCAATCTTTAGATGCTAATACATATTTTGAATTGGCTATGCTTAAAATATGTAATCGTATTAAAGAAGAAAATAAATTAGCAATTGATAATTCTAAAGCAATTGAACAGGTAAATATTTTACCTGTAAAAGATACTGCTAAAGCGATACCTGTGGTTGAGGAAACAGATTCACTTCCAGAAGAAGTAATTGAAGATGAGATTATCGAGGAAGAGTTAAATAAAGGGGTTATTGAATATGATCCGGAAATTGAAGAAAGTATTCCTGAAGAATTAAAAGCTAAGGCTGATGATATTACAGAAACGGTGGTTCCTGAAGAAGTTGCTGAGGGAACTCTGGAAACAGTTATAAGTAATAGTGATGTTTCTTTGCCTGTTGGGGAAGATATTTCCCAGGAAATTGATGAGAATATTATTGTAAATAAATCACCAGAAAATATTGAGGTGTCTTTTAGTGATATTTTAAATATTTTAGTTCAAGCTGATCGCCGGGTTTTAAATGATATTAAAGAAAAATGGACAGTTATTGCTAGATATCGATTCAATTTAAATACTGCTAAATTTGCCTCAATGTTATGTGATGGTAAGCCAGTTGCTGCTGCCCCAGGAGGAATAATTGTAGCTTTTGAGCATCAACCAAATGTTAATGAGGTGAATGAAACTCAAAATTATTATCAGTTAAAGAATTTTTTAAAAGAGGTTCTTGGTGAAAATTATGATTTTATTGCAATTAAAAATTCACTTTGGCCAGATATGCGCTCAAAGTATATTGATATGAATCGGGCGGGAACATTACCCGCACCTGAGCCAATTGTTTTACATCATATTGGTGAATTTAAAGAAAAGAGAGCTGAACTAAATGATGCTCAAGCTATGGCGGTTGAGTTATTTGGTGATTTGGTTGAGTTTGAAGAATAAAAGGAGGTTACGATGAATTATCCCCAAGCATTCCAAGATTTAGTTGATTGTTTTAAGCGTTTGCCAGGTATTGGTGGAAAAAGTGCAGAACGATTAGCATATCATGTTTTATCAATGGATAAAAAATATGTAGATGAATTTTCTGCAGCAATTGGCAGTATTCAAACCAAAATTCATTATTGCAAAAAATGTGGTCATATATGTGAAGGTGAAATTTGTGATATTTGTCAAGATCCAGACCGTGATCAGACGACTATTTGTATTGTTGAGGATCCTAAGGATGTTTTTGCGATGGAAAAAGTAAAAGAATATCATGGCTTATATCATGTCTTACATGGCGCTATGTCAATAATGGATGGTAAAACAATGGATGATTTAAATATTGCAAGTTTATTTGAGCGTTTAGACGACTCGATTAAAGAAGTAATTATTGCGACCAATCCAACTCGTGATGGAGAAACTACAGCTTTATATTTAGCTAAATTATTATCAAAAAAGAATATTAATACTAGTAGAATCGCTAACGGATTACCAATAGGAAGTAATATTGACTATGCTGATGAATTAACATTGTTAAAATCGTTAGAAGGAAGAAAGAAAATATAAACGCCTCATATATTTATATGAGGTGTCTTTTTATGCGTAGAGTTTTATTTGTAATTACTCGAGCTTTTGTAATTTTATTGATTTTAAATATTTTAACAAATAATTATTTTAGCTATAACTTTATTAATATATTTGTACTCTCAATGTTATCCTTACCAGGAATTATTGTAATTTATATCATCTCATTATTATAAAAAATCCGGGAACCGGATTTTTTATTCAATAGGAATATATGTGTTTGTTGTAATTTCTTTTGGAGCTTTTTTAGGTAATGTAATCTTTAACTCACCATTATCATAACTAGCTCGGATATCTTCTTGTTTAACTTCATCCCCAATGTAGAAACTTCTTGAACAAGTACCAGTAAAACGTTCTTGACGAATGATATTTCCTTGATTATCAGTTTCCTTTCCATCAGTAGATTTATTAGCTGTAATATTTAAATAACCATCTTTTAGTTCGATGGAGATATCTTTTTTATCAAAACCAGGTAACTCCATATCAAGTACATAATTATCGTCTACTTCTTTTACATCTGTTCGCATATGAGTACTTGTTCCTTTGAAAAAAGGATCACTAAACATATTTTCAAAAACATCATCAAAAGTAGCAAAACCAGGTAGTAATTTCATATAAACCATCTCCTTTGTTAATAATACAAAATTGAAATTACTTCATGTAATCGATACTTCCTTTGGATTACACTTATATTATAATACATTTTTTAGCACTGTCAAGTATAGAGTGCTAAAAAAACTATTAAATTGTAACAAAACCATACATATGGTATAATTTGGTGTGAATTGTTTTTGATTTAAAGATTGAAAGGAAGATAAAATGAAGGGTAAATTCATTACGTTAGAAGGACCAGATGGTAGTGGAAAAACAACTGTGTCAAAAATAGTTGTTGAACAGCTCCAAATGGAAGGATATAAAGTATTATTAACTAGAGAGCCTGGTGGAATTGATATAGCTGAACAAATAAGGAAGATTATTTTAGATACTAATAATATTACAATGGACGCACGAACAGAGGCATTATTATATGCAGCAGCTCGACGTCAACACTTAGTTGAAAAAGTAGCTCCGGCTTTGAACGATGGATATATTGTAATTTGTGATCGCTTTGTTGATAGTTCATTGGTCTATCAAGGTGTAGGGAGAAAAATAGGAATAGAGGAAGTTTATCAGATAAATCAGTTTGCAATTGGTAATATTAAACCTGATGCTACTATTTTCTTTGACTTGCCATATGAGGTAGGACTAGCTCGGATCAATAACGGTGAGCGAGTGGCAGATCGCTTAGATTTAGAATCTGATGATTTTCATAAAGATGTTTATAATGGTTATATGACGATTTGTGAAAAGTATGCTGAGCGAATTACTAAAATTGATGCAAGTAAGACAATCGATGAAGTTGTTGCGCAAGTGATAAATGTAATTAAGAGTAAATTATGAAAGAGTACATAGAAAAGAATCAACCGATTTTTTATAATTTAATAAAAAATGAATTTTCACAACAACGGATTCCGCATGCTTTTTTATTAATTGGAAATAATACTAACATTCCTTTGACTTATCTTGCAATGTCATTGATTTGTGATGAAACATTAGCTTGCGAAAATTGTAATGATTGTCGTAAAGTTAAAGAAAATAAATATAGTGATATTATTCGATTTAATGGTAAAGATAATTCTATAAAAAAGGGTAATATTGAACTGATTCAAGATACCTTTAAAAAGTCTTCTTTAGAAGGAAAAGCTAAGATATATATAATTGAGAATATTGAATATGCTACAAAAGAAGCGATGAATACGTTACTTAAGATGCTTGAAGAGCCAACCGAGGGGATTTATGCAATTTTTACTGCTAATAATGCTAGTCGGGTATTACCAACTATTTTATCTAGATGTCAGGTAATTGATATCAAGCCTGATAGCAAAGAGGTTATAATTGGTGCTTTGTGCCAAGATGGCATTACTAAGGAATCTGCTCATATTTTAGCTTATTTGGCCCCTAGTATAGAAGAGGCTAAGACTTTATACGATGAACGCTTTGAATATATGCAATTGCAAGTAATAAATTTTATTGAGGATTTATTTTTAAAGAGAGCTAATTTGATTATTAATACTCAGACTAATTTATTAAAAAAATATAAAGAGCGTGATGATATAAAATTGTTTTTAAATATGTTAGTATTAGCGATGAAAGATATGTTTCACGTGAAACATACTGATGATATTGTATATTGTGAACATCAAGAATTTTTGAGAAATATAAAAATTGATGAGAGTCAATTGATTAAACAAATAGAAATTATTTTAGAAACTATTTATACTATCGAAAGCAATGCTAATGTACCGATGCTGATGGATAGTATGATGTATAGACTATAGAAGGGAGATATTATGGAAAAAATTAAATTGGCAAGTGTTAAATTTAAAAGTGCTGGTAAAGTTTATTATTTTTCAACAGATATCGAATTAGATAAAGGTGATAAAGTAGTAGTTGAAACAGCACGTGGAGTAGAACTTGGTGAGATTTCACAGTCATTAAAATCAATAAGTGAATTTAATTTAGATACAGAATTAAAAAAAATCACAAGAAAAGCGACACAACGTGATATTGAAGCCTATAAGAAAAATATAATTGATGCCCAAGAAGCTCTAGTTACTTGCCGTGATATTATTTCACGTTATGATGTAGACATGCAATTGACTAATTGCGAATTTACACTAGATAAGGCAAAAGTGATTTTTATGTATACATCAGATGTACGGGTAGATTTTAGAGAATTATTAAAAGAATTAGCTACGGTATTTAGATGTCGTATTGAATTACGACAAATAGGACCAAGAGATAAAGCAAAAGTAATAGGTGGGATGGGAACTTGTGGATTACCACTTTGCTGCACATCATTACTTGGTGAATTTAATGGAGTATCAATTAATATGGCAAAAAATCAAATGCTAGCTATTAATATTGAAAAAATATCTGGAGCTTGTGGTCGTTTGATGTGCTGTCTTAAGTATGAAGATGAAGTTTATACAATTGAGAAACAACGTTTTCCTAAAATTGGCAGTCGAGTAAAATATGAAGGAAAAGATGTTAAAGTATTAGGACTTAATGTTATTAATGATCTTGTTAAGATCGATAATGGTGGTGCAATTATCTTTGTTAATCTTGATGAAATTAAGTTTAAACAAAAAGATAATAAATAATGTCTGATCAAGAAGTATTAAATTATTTATTAGCTTATAATAATATGAAAATTATCCAAAGAAAAGATATGTTTAATTTTTCTTTGGATACTGTTTTATTAGCTAATTTTTGCACCATAACTAAAGATGTTAAACAAATTATTGATTTTGGTACTAATAATGCGGCAATTCCGTTACTATTATCACAGCGAACCAATCGTCCGATTACTGGGATAGAAATCCAAAAAGAAGCAGTTGATTTAGCAATTAAGAATATTGAATTAAATAATTTAGAAACACAGATTAATATTGTTCACGCTGATATTGCAGAATATGTCAAAGATGCTAAAAAAGTTGGCCTAGTTATTTGTAATCCACCTTTTTTCAAAGTAGATGAGGATAGTAATTTAAATGAAAATGAATATTTAACAATTGCGCGCCATGAAATTAAGATTAATCTAGAAGGAATTATAAAGAGTGCTGCTCGAATACTTGATAATAAGGGAAAGTTTGCCATGGTTCATCGTCCCGATCGGATGATTGATATTTTGAATTTAATGCAAAAGTATGATATTGAACCAAAAAGAATTCGTTTTGTTTATCCTAAGATTGATCGCGACAGTCATGTTTTATTAGTTGAAGGAATGTATAAAGGAAAAAAAGGATTAAAAATTGAACCACCTTTATATGCACATAATGCAGATGGTAGTTATAGTAATGAGGTAAGAAAAATGTTTGGAGAAAATATTGATGAATAGACAAAAAAGTTTTCAAAATGACCGGCCATGTTTATATTTAGTTGCCACACCAATTGGTAATTTAGAAGAAATGACTTATCGAGCAATTAGAACTTTACAGGAAGTTGATTATATTGGTGCTGAGGATACCAGAAATACTGTTAAAATATTAAATCATTATAATATTAGAACTAAATTAATTTCCCATCATGAGCATAATTTAGGGCAATCGATTCCTAAATTGATTAATTTGTTGCTTGATGGTAATAATATTGCATTAGTTAGTGATGCTGGTTATCCAGCTATTTCTGATCCAGGTTATGAATTAGTAAAAGCTGCAATCGATAATGAGATAAATGTAATTCCAATTAGTGGGGCTAATGCTTGTTTAGATGCATTAGTAGTTTCTGGAATTGCTCCGCAACCATTTTTATTTTATGGCTTCTTAGATCATCAAGATAAGAAGAAGAAAAAAGAGTTGCAGGTATTAAAGAATTATCAAGAAACGATTGTTTTTTACGAATCTCCGCATCGTATTACTAAGACACTTAAATTAATGGAAGATATTCTTGGAGATCGACCAATTGCACTTTGTCGGGAAATAACTAAAAAACATGAGGAAATTTTACGTGGATCTATAAGTGAAATTACTAAAGTTGTTGGTGATTTAAAGGGAGAAATGGTTATTGTTGTTTCTGGCAATAATAATGTTATAGAAGAGACAGTTTTTGAGCAAACTATTGTTGAACATGTTGATGAATATGTTAGCAAAGGAATGACTGTTAAGGATGCAATTAAAGAGGTTGCTAAATTAAGAAATATTAAGAAAAATGAAGTATATGCTACATATCATCAAAAGGACGAGTAATTCGTCTTTTTCAATTAAATAAAATTCTTAAAAGTTTCACGTGAAACATTAAAAAAGATGTTTTATTAGCAATACAATAAATTTGATTTAATTCGACAAATATCGTATTATATGTATGGCGAAAGGATGGGAAAGTTATGGAGTATAGGCACGCAATAAATAATAGAAGAAAATTAAAGAAAAAACCAACAATTGCCCTAGTAGTAATTGTTGTTATAGCAATTTTATTAGGAGGAATATTTTGGTTTATTAACCGCGAGGGACCGTATGATAAGTATAAAGTATATAATAAAGATAACAAGAAATTTGGAACAGTAGAACACTATGAAAAAGACGATGATAGTTTCTTTATTTCATTATATTATCCAAAGACAAAAAACAGTAATTTAGATAAAATTGTTAAAGATTATCAAGAAAATTATGTAAAAGAACAAAAGATTAATAAAAATAGTAAAGATATATTATACATGGACTACTCAATCAATGAAGTATATAATCAGTTTATTAACTTAAAATTTAAAACTATTCGTTATGATGAAGATGACAAAGTAGTAGAAACAAAAGAAAAATTATTTACTTATGATACAAAAAAAGAAAAGATTCTAACTGTTGGAGACAGTTTAAGAAATACTTTTAAAACAGTGTTAGCTAGTAGTCAAGGAATTGATAAAGTAGATGCTAAAAGTAACAATTTAACAGTAGAAAAAGATAAATTAATTATTTACACTACTGAAGATTTGAAAAACAAGATTGAAGTTAATTATAAAGATAATAAAGAATTAATCAAATTAGCGAATAAGAATATACCTTCAGATGCACCTTTAGATGTTGCAGGACCTGCTGCTCAGCCTGAAGTTGATCCAAACAAGAAAATGATTGCTTTCACTCTTGATGATGGACCACACAAAACAAATACTTTAAAAGTAGTTGAAATGTTTGAAAAATATAATGGTCGTGCAACTTTCTTTGAATTAGGGAAAAATATTACTTTATATCCTGATGTGGTAAAAACAGTCTATGAACATGGTTTTGAGATTGCTAGTCACTCTTGGGATCATCCAGATTTAAGAAAGTTGGATGCTGAAGGACTTAATAAACAAATTGTTGATACACAAAATGCAATTTATAAGATTACTGGTGCTGAACCTACATTAATTAGACCACCATATGGTGCTTTCAATGATAATGTAAAATCAGTAGTCAAAAATAATGGAATGGAAATTGCTCTATGGAGTGTTGATACATTGGACTGGAAGTTAAAAGATGCTAATAAAATAAAAGAGACTATTATTAATAATTCATATGATGGTGCAGTAGTTTTATTACATGATATTCATAATTTCTCTGTTGAGGGATTAGAAATGGCTTTGGGAGAACTTTATAACCGTGGTTATCAATTTGTTACTCTTGATACGCTTAAACAATATAAAGATTTGAAAACAGTTTTTCGCTAGTATATGCTAGCGAATTTTTTTACACAAAAAACCATATTTTTAATGTATCTATTATGCAATTGTTTAATATAATCATGATTGGGGTGATTAAATGAATCAAGAAATGATTAATGCTTTTCAAGAACAGAGGCATTTTGAAGAATTGATGCAACCTTATCGGGCAGCTATTATGATTGTAAAGACTAAACTAGAAATCATAGATCAAGAATTGAAATTTAAATGTGAACATAGTCCAATTCATAATATTCAGAGTCGAATTAAATCTCCACAAAGTATTTTAGATAAATTAGAAAGAAAGGGGTTTAGTAAGAACTTTAATAATATTAAAGAGTTAAATGATATAGCTGGCCTGCGAGTGATTTGCCAGTATATCAATGATATTCAATACATTGCACAATTACTAGTTTTACAAGATGATGTAATACAAATAAAACACAATAATTATATTCAATATCCTAAAGAGAATGGTTATCGTAGTTTGCATTTGATTGTGAGTGTACCTGTTTATCAAAGAGAAGGGATGATGCAAGTACCGGTAGAAATCCAAATTAGAACTATTGCAATGGACTGTTGGGCATCGTTGGAACATGAATTAGCTTATAAAACTAATTTTGTTGCTAATAATGATATTAAACAGCGTTTAAAATGGTGCGCCGATATGATGGCTAAGACTGATGAAGAAATGCAAAAAGTTTATTTAGAGTTGAACCAGCCTTGGAGTAACAAAAAATGTTTCACGTGAAACATTTTTTGTTTAATATACTTTTCTAAGTAGAGTTGTTAGTATAAAAATATAAATACATAGTATAATATATACTTTTTAAGAGGCGATTACTATGATATATATAGGTACTATATAGTAGTAAGTAAAAAAATAACCTGTAAGCATATATAAAATGATAAGTAGTTATTTGAATTATAATATTGAGCATATTGTAAAGGTAAACAAAGTATATATGCTTATTTTGTCTATAAAACAGAGTAGCAAAAATATTGTAAGATATTTTTTGTGAAGATAGGTTAAGTAATTATTATTGAGAAATCACATTAGTTTATTTGAAACATAGCTAATATGAAGAAAAAGTAATGTATTTTGTGTAGTGGAAGAAAGTAAACTATTTTTAAATCCATATGATAATGTTGTAAGAGTAGTTATTTTAATAATTGGTATTAATAAAATAATAATGAATAATTTATTTCTAATAGATTTTTAACTTAGATATTAAATCATTGTATATTCATAAAGAAAATAATAACTGTGGTTAAGCTAAAATAAAAATTATATTTATACATTAATTAGTTTTGATTCTTTTAAAGAAGTCAATGATAGTATGGCACAACTTGCTATCTATAAATATTACTGGGCAAAGTAGTATATGTTAGCAATAAGATATTTGTGAGTGCTTAGATAGTAATGGATATATTATTTTCTATAAGATATACGCTATTAATAAAAAAATAAAGGTAAGTTATTGTGAAATTGTTTAAATATTAAAATAAATGTCTAATTATTACTGCTATCGAGGTAGAATTATATCCACGATAAGATTGTAATTTTTTCCAATTATATGAAGCAATAAATAAGTTTCAACAGAAATAAAAAAATATTAAAGAGAGTTAATGCTTGATTCAAAATGTTTCACGTGAAACATTTTGAATCAAAGAAAGGATTAAGTATGTGAGCAAAGAAATAATTAAAAATTAAAGAAGTACTTATTAAAATTGCTACATACTATTGTTCCCACCCAAGAGAAGATGGGATTTTTAAAAGCTGATGATACAATACTAGTTTTATTACAAAATTTTTTAACAGCTAATAATGTTAAAGCTAGTGAATATAGTATGGAACAACGGGCAACATATGTTTATCATTTAATAAATGAAAAATAGATATTTATAATAGATAATTCATATGGAAGAACATTATTAGTCTAAATTTAATTTGACTTTAGGCTTAGAGTTTGCTAAAGTTAAGAGTGGAAAAAGCGAAGATGGGAAGATGTTAAAGTGGCGCATATAGAGACTTAGTGGCAGGTGGAAACTAAGAGTTAAACTTTAAGTGATGGCCCCGGAGCTGTTATCTTGAATAGTTAAAGATAATCGTTTGACTTGCGTTAAAAGTATTGAGTGACACAGCAATGTGTAAAAAAGGTGGTACCGCGATTATTCGTCCTTTTATTAGGGCGTTTTTTTATTTAAAAATAAAGGAGAAATATATATGAAGAATGAAAAAGATTATTATTTAACAACTGCAATTACATATACTTCAGGAAAACCTCATATTGGAAATACTTATGAAATTATTTTAGCAGATGCAATTGCTCGATTTAAAAGACAAGAAGGATATAATGTTTATTTCCAAACTGGGACAGATGAACATGGTCAAAAAATTGAGTTAAAAGCTAAAGAAGCAGGAATCCCGCCAAAGCAGTTTGTTGATGAAAAAGCTGGTGAAGTAAAAAGAATTTGGGATTTAATGGATACTACATATGATCGATTTATGAGAACGACTGATGATTATCATAAGTCACAAGTACAAAAAATCTTCAAAAAATTATATGATCAAGGGGATATTTACTTAGGTCATTATGAAGGTAAATATTGTACGGCTTGTGAATCATTTTTTACAGAATCACAACTAGTAGATGGAAAATGTCCAGACTGTGGAGGTGAAGTCCATGATGCTAAGGAAGAAGCATATTTCTTTAAATTATCAAAATATGCTGATCGTTTAATTGAACATATTGAAACACACCCTGAATTTATTCAACCAGTATCACGAAAGAATGAAATGATGAATAATTTTTTAAAACCAGGATTACAAGATTTATGCGTATCAAGAACCTCATTTACTTGGTCGATTCCCGTAGATTTTGATCCTAAACATGTTGTTTATGTATGGATTGATGCATTAAGTAACTATATTACAGGATTAGGGTATGATGTCGATGGTAATCATGGCGAATTATATCAAAAGTATTGGCCTGCAGATCTACATTTAATTGGTAAAGATATTGTGCGTTTCCATACTATTTATTGGCCAATTATGCTAATGGCTTTAGATATTCCTTTACCTAAACAAGTATTTGGACATCCATGGTTATTACAAGGTGAAAGTAAAATGTCAAAATCAAAAGGAAATGTAATCTATGCAGATGATTTAGTAGACATTTTTGGTGTAGATGCAGTTAGATATTATGTTTTACATGAAATTCCATATGATAATGATGGAAGCATCACCTGGGATCTTTTAGTAGAAAGAATTAATTCTGATTTAGCTAATGTCTTAGGAAATTTAGTAAATCGTACTATTGCTATGTCAAATAAATACTTTGGCGGAATTGTTAATAACCCAAAAGTTACAGAAGCAGTTGATGATGAGTTAATTGAAATAGCATTAGCAATGCCTAAAAAAGTAATTGGTAAGATGGATGAATTTAAGTCATCTGATGCCCTTGATGCCATCTTTACATTATTAAGAAGAACTAATAAATATATTGATGAAACAATGCCATGGGCGCTTGCTAAAGATGAAACAAAAAGGGATCGTTTAGCGACAGTTCTTTATAACTTAATTGAAAGTATTCGTTTTGCAGCGATTGCGTTAATTCCATATATGCCATCTACTGCTAATAAGATTTTAGATCAAATTAATACTGATCAAAGAGATTTATTAGCTTTAGATACTTTTGGAACATATAAAGAAGGTACCAAAGTAGCTGAAAAACCAGAAATGTTATTTGCTCGTTTGGATCCAAAAGAAATTCAAAAGAAAGTAGAAGCATTGCAACCGGCAAAACCAGAAGTAAAAGAAGAACCAAAAGAAGATAATACAATTACTATTGATGACTTTAAGAAAATTGAATTAATTGTTGGAACAGTAGAAGAATGCAAAAAACATCCGGATGCTGATAAATTATTAGTATCACAAATTAATTTAGGAAAAGAAACAAGACAAATTGTTAGTGGTATCGCTGATCATTATACTCCGGAAGAATTCGTTGGTAAAAAAGTAATTGTTGTAGCAAACTTAAAACCAGCTAAACTACGAGGGATTGAGTCACAAGGAATGATTTTAGCTGGAGATAAAAAGGGATTATTAGAAGTAATTAGCGTTGAAAATTTACCAAACGGGACAAAAATACATTAATGGCTTCTTTATATCCATTTATTAAAGAGGATATTCTTAAAGATATCCAAAGTGGAGTTTATCAAGAAGATAAAATGCTTCCACCTGAACGAGAATTCACTGAAAAATATCGAGTATCAAGAATGACAATTCGTCGAGCTTTAGATGAATTGATTCAAGATGGAGTTTTAATTAGAAAGTCTGGCAGTGGTGTTTTTATTGCTAAAAATAAAAAGTCACGTAGTATTTCTAAAGTATCAATCCAAACTGATGAAGAAATTGTTAAAACTTATGGTAAAGTTATAATTAAGGTAGTCTCTATAAAAACAGTTGTAAATCATCCTTTAGCACTTAGATATCTTGATGTTAAAACTGATGAGGAAGTATATCAGTTAAAGAGAGTTCAATATGGTGGTAAAACTCCAATTGTCTATGAAAATATTTTCTTACCCAAACGCTATTTTAATTCACTAGATAAGATTGATTGCACAAGATCAATGAGCCAAATTGTTCATGAAACAATAAAAGTTAAAGAGGCAACCAATCGTTCAATTGAGGTTGAGGCACGGTTAGCATCTAAAAAACTTGCAACATATTTAGAAGTTGCTAAGAATGCTCCAATCTTGCAAACAACAATTATTGAAAAGAATGCTGAAAATAATCCTTTATATTGTGGTGTCAATAGTTTTGATGCTACCGAATTTAAATATACATCTGAGTAGTTAAAATGAAGTAAGCCCAGAATCGATTGAATTTGATTCTGGGCCTTGTTTATCTATTAAAACTTTATTGATAATTTCTAGTTTTAGTTTTTGAAGAATAATGATTATTCTTATCTTTTTGCAAAATATCATATATGTGTTTATTAATGATTTTTATCAAATACAGGATACCGTTCTTATTTATTTTATATTTTTGATAATAAACTTATAGCAAGCTCTGCTTTCACTTATTATATATTTCTATATATGTTCTTTTGTTAGCCTTGCCATAATAAAACCCCTTCCAGCTGGTTGTGTCCAACTGAAGAGGGGACTTCATTATAGTTGTTTTTAAATAACTATTATTTGATTGTTTTTAACCATAAAATAAATTCATCAACAGGTAGTGGTTTTGAATAAATATAGCCTTGAACCATATTACAATGGACAGATTTTAGAAATTCTAACTGTTCTAAAGTTTCAATTCCTTCAGCTACAAGCGATATATTCAGTTTATCTGCTAGTTCAATGAAGTTGGCAATAATATCCTTACTTTTTTGACTACTTATATCATCAAAGAACTTTTTATCCATTTTTATGCCATCTACTTTAAAGTCTTTTAATAATCCTAAAGATGAGAATCCAGCACCAAAATCATCTAGAGAACATAGGAAACCATATTGATGAATTTGATGAATTGTATCTTTAATACTTTCAATTTGCTGATTATCAAAGAAAATGGATTCAGTAAGTTCTAATTCAATCAAATTATTTGGAATTCTATATTGTTCTTTAATTCTTGCAAATGCTTTTAAGAAATCATTATCTTTAAAATGAACTCGAGAGACATTGACTGAAATAACAAATGGTTTTTCACCACGAGCAATCATATCCTGTAAAAAGATACATACTTCTTCGAATATATATAGGTCGAGTTTAATAATATTATCATTTCTTTCGAAAAGTGGAATAAAATCAGATGGATATATAGTTCCTCGCTCAGGATGGAACCAGCGAACTAAAGCTTCAGCTCCACCGATTTTATTATTAGAAATAATAATTTTTGGTTGTAAAAACATATGAAAATCTTTGTTTTTTATTGAATTCTCAAATAAATCATTTAATTCCTGTTCTTTTTTCATGGTATCCAAAATTTCTTTATCATAGTAAGTACATTTTGATTTCTTACTATTAAGGCGGCAGGCCAAACGAGCATAATCTTGAATAATATTAATTTCTGAATTAGGATTTTCAATTAAACAAGCGCCTTGCAAGATAGTTAATTGTGATGCTTTGTTCTTTGCAAATGAATTAATTTCAGCAATTATCATATCAAGTCGTGTTTGAATAATTTGTTTATTAGATTCATTTAGACAAATAAAGAAATGATCATTTTCACTTCGAGCAACAAGTTCATTAGAGCTAATGTTATTGTAAATAACATTATAAATATGTTTTAAAACATCATTCCCTTTATTAAAGCCATAATTCTGATTGATCAACTTAAATTGTTTAATATCTAAAAAAATAACCGTATAATTAGATGGGGGCGCGGTATTTACTAATTTTTGCGCATCTAATTGAAAACCAGCATTATTCAATCCTGCAGTCAATGGATCAGTAAAGGCAATTTTCTCTAACCAGTTCTTGTGTTTTTTGTAAGATAGAAAAATTAAATATAAAAGAACTGAGAAAACACAAATGACACAAGCAACTAAAATAAAGTTATAGAAAATATATTGATTTGTACCACTTGAAATCAGTTCGCCAGGAACTAAGGTTAATAATGTCCAATCATTATGGTCAAGATAATGATAAGATATTATTAAAGAAGTATCATCACTAGCAGTAAACTCAAAAACACCAGATTTACCATTAATGATATTTTTACGCATTTTTTTAATATGATTTACAGCATCAGTATCTGTTCCATCTTTAAAGATATTATCTAACTGCATAAATGGTTTAAGATCAGTGGGGGAAATGACAACATTACCATTCTGATCAATAATGCAAGATAGACCTTGGCCATTAAAACTTTTAGGTTTAATTAAATTTTGGATATTTTCTTTATCACGAATACCAATAAGTACTTTTGATATTCCTTTCTCATCATAGATCGGTGTAGAAAAAAGAAGACTCTGACCATCAAGATAGATTAGGTTATTTTCACCTTTAAATGATGAACTTACTAGTGATAAATCAAATGTTTCAGATTGCTCAGGAATTGTATTGCCTTTATCATCAATAACAAACAAATCAGTAAATTCTAAACTTTTACATTTTTTTTGAAGAAAAGAAGAAATCTCCTGATTATCAGGCAAAATATTTATTGAATCAGATAATAGTCTTAACGAAGATTTTATAGCTTCGATTCGCATAGAAATATCATCTGCTAATTGTGAAGTAACATCGTTTACATAAGTATTGGTACTTGAGCCCAAAGTATTATTTAAATTAATTGTATTAAAAATCATCAAGACAATTATGACGATTAAAATTATATAAATATATATTAATTTACCAACAGGGTAGATAGAAGGTTTTTTATTAACTATATTTTTACCAATTTTTTTCATTATAAAAA